>Ga0208492_1000098_pt1 | contig 90225 bp, 79 predicted proteins | sample Subbioar_CSW14AB_FD_184820 | JGI IMG/M metagenome (GOLD analysis project Ga0208492, IMG submission 184820) | Serpentinite rock and fluid subsurface biosphere microbial communities from McLaughlin Reserve, California, USA - CR12Mar_CSW14AB (SPAdes) | ecosystem: Environmental > Terrestrial > Deep...
GCCAGAGATGGCAGATTGAAACCTTTTTTAAACGCATCAAACAAAACTATGAACTTCAATATTTTTTGGGTGATAATGCCAATGCCATTAAAATACAGATTTGGTGTGCATTGATTGCTGATCTGATTTTAAAAGTAATTAGAAAGGGTAGTAAATCTAAAATGGCTTTTTCCAACCTTACAGGGCTGGTCAGATTACATTTAATGACTTACTTGGACTTGAATGCCTTCCTCAAATGGCCAGAAAAATCACTGCTCAATAAAATACAACAACAAAAACAAGTCTTACAGCCGCCGAATCTATTTAAAACTTAAGGGCTTGCATAACTCAAAACACTGTATTGGATAGCTCTAATCCAACAATCACAGACATCCGGTATCAAAAATAAATTTTCTCCGGACAGCAATGGCTTCAAGCTACACGCTGCAAACCTTCATGCAATCGGATCTCTTTTATTGTTTCCTGCACCTTGACACTTTCTTGTTCCCTGTTCCTTGTTTCTTATTTCCTATTCCTCTGTTTTGTACTTTTGCCCGAATGGGACAGAAAAAGTTGATACGATTTGAAGCCATCAAAGGGTTTGATAATGTGCTGGAGTATCCGGAAGGGATGCAAGGTAAATGGAATGAGTTTTTTAAGAATGATCATGCTATTACCGTTGAACTGGCTTGTGGTAAAGGAGAATATGCTGTTGGACTTGGGCGTATGTATCCCGATCGAAATTTTATTGGAATTGATATCAAAGGCAACCGTATTTGGCGAGGAGCAAAAACGGCTTTGGATGAAGGACTAGATAATGTTGCATTCATCCGCTCTCACATGGATAAAATCACGAACTATTTTCAAGTGGGAGAAGTATCTGAAATATGGATTACATTTCCCGATCCTCAATTGCGTATTTCTCGGGCTAAGAAAAGATTAACCCATCCTAAGTTTCTTCGACTATACCAACAGATTTTATCACCCGGCGGATTGGTTCATTTGAAAACCGATAGTCCGGATTTGTATCAGTTTACTTTATTGGTGATACAACTATATGGATTGACATTACTAGAACAGTCTGATAATATCTACGCTCAACCCCATATAAAACCGGAATTGTGTATCAAAACGCATTATGAAGGCCTAGACATTGCACAAAGTAATCGGATTCATTATCTATGTTTTAGATTAGACAAGGAATTACCTTTAGAGACTGATACGATTTTAAAAAGCCACCTGCATGAACCGGCAACTGATAGAGGGTAAAGATTTTTATTACGATGAACATGGTTATGTCGTGTTCACAGAAGCTTACCATATAAGTAAGGGGTATTGTTGTGGACATGGGTGTAGGCATTGTCCGTTTGACTATGAATCAGTACCCGAACCCCGTCGCTCAGAATTACTCGCTCAAAAACAAAAAGCGACTGAGCCAAAAGCGTAAATTGCCTGTATAAATTTTATACAGGTGCCACCAAAAAAATCAACTGAAAAACCCAGGACTGTATTACCATCCGGCAGTAAAGATGTTTCTTTCTTTGAACAGGTATATGATGTGGTTCGACAAATACCTAAAGGGCGTATCACTTCTTATGGTGCTATTGCTGCTTTCTTGGGCACTAAAATGAGCGCCAGGATGGTGGGCTGGGCGATGAATGGATCTTTCCACGTAAAACCAAAAGTACCTGCACATCGTGTTGTGAACAGAAACGGTATGCTCAGTGGGAAAGCGCATTTTGCTACACCCACATTGATGGAAGAATTATTAGCCAAAGAGAAGATCAAAGTGAAAGATGATATGATCGTTGACTTTGAAAAAAAGTTTTGGGATCCGGCAGTAGAAATTGGTTTATAAGCCGCAAGCTTCACGCTGTAAGCCACAAGGTGTTTGTAAAACAATACTGTTTCGAATCAATCACTTGCGGCTTGAAGCTTGTAGCTTATGGCTCATAGCTTAAGTATAGTAAGGACTAATCATCCAATACACAACCGGACCCGTTACAGCTACATAGAACCATAACGGCCAAGTGATCTTCGCGATTTCTTTGTGTTGTGCATATTCACCGGTGAGACCTCTGTAAGCAGTGAATAGAATAAAAGGAAGAATGACTGCTGCTAAAAAAATATGGGTGACCAGAATGATATAGTAGACTATTCGCATACTACCCACCGCTAGTTTTTCTGCTTCACTTACCAAGCCGTCGTGATCTGAATCACCGAATTTGGCTTCTCCTGCTAACAGATGATGTGCAATATAAGATACCAGAAAAGCTACTGATAGTAATAAAGCCAACATCATGATTCGCTTATGCAATGCATAGCTCTTCTGCTTTACTGCAACCAATGCGGCTACCAATAAAACGGCAATGGAAGCATTGATGAATGCATTGATCTTCGCAAAAATATGTACATCGAAATTTACACTGATATCCAGTTTAACTCTGCCAAGTACTACAACCGCTGTAAATACTACAACAGAGAATATACCGATGAGCCAGCGGGCTTGTTTATCGTTTTTGGGGAGAGAGGGTTCTAGCATAATGTTTAGTTTATTGCCAATGTCCGAAGGACTCCTTCGGAGAATACACAGAATAACACTGAATCATTCTAAAAGTTTATCCATTTATTTTACGTCTGCTTCTCATGTACAGCACAAAGAAAATAACTGCTAATACAATGATCAACCACAACCAGCTTAGGTCAATGATCTGCATGAATACAGTGCTCTTTTTCTTTTTATCTTTTTCCAGCATCAGAAATCCAATATCTCTCGCCAGTTTTGAGAGTGAGGTTGAATCCAATCCGTTGTAATATCCTCTTACATAGCGGTCTTTATCCAAGAGTACAAATCTTGTGGTATGTACGAAATCAGGACTCATCGGTTCTTCGCTAAACTTGTCTACTTTTAGTTCTTCATATGCAAAACGATATATGGAATCTTTACTCCCAGTCAGCATCCACCAATTATCGTGGTTTACACCAAAGCGATCTGCATAATCTTTTAATACACTTACAGAATCGTGTTCCGGATCTACTGTAAAAGAAACAAATTGTACAATGGAAGTATCGATCTTATTGCGAACATTGCCACCTTTCAAAAACGACTGTTGCAGCTTTGACATGTTTCTGGTGAGTCCCGGGCAAATGCTTCTGCAACTGGTGAAGAAGAAATCAACCACCATGATCTTACCTTGCTTATCATACAAACTCACTGTTTCGCCGAGATGATTCTGCAAAGTAATGTTAGATGTCTTGTGCCAAACGCTATCCGTGATCATCTTACCTTTCTCTACCCTCGTGACAACGGTATCCAGTAAATATTTACGTGGCATATCCACGGCTGACTCACTGGCATATTTCAGGATCAGGTAACAAAGAATGGGAATGAACACCGCTACCAACAAACCAAGTATCGCTTTCTTATTCATATTGAGAAGTATAAAAAAACCATCGCCAAAACAGCGATGGTTTGAACAGTAATAAGGTTATAACAAGTATCTCTTAGTGTTTGTTTTCCACCGCACCTTCACTCTTATGCGTAGAATCTGCATGGGCACCTGCTGCAGCGCCATGTGATCCATGTTCTTTCTTCTCTACTTTGATGGTGCTTTGCTCTTTGAAATAAGGATCGTATGTATTACGTAAATTTCTGAAAGAGTTACCATCTGCTAGGAAAGCGATGATAAACCAGATAAACAAAGCCAAAGGAACCACGATCGTCATGATCAGATTTTTGATCTCATGTTTCAGGTGCATGAAATATCCAACGATATAAAATGCTTTTGCTAACATCAGAATGATGATGGCACCTTTAATAGCAAGAATCAAACCTTTGTTTTCCATACCAATCATCCAAAAACCAAGTGCCAGTTCAATGATGGTTAAAACAGAAAGTATGATAGTTACTTTTTTGATCTCACTGGTACCGCCGCCATGTGTTTCTTCGTGACCTACTGAATGTGACATATCAATATCTTAATTAAATGAACGAATGTTTGATTAAACCAGATAAAAACAAGTGAATACGAATACCCAAACCAGATCTACAAAGTGCCAGTACAATCCGGCTTTTTCAATCATCAGGTAATGTCCACGCTGTTCAAATTTATCCATCAGTGTCATGATCAACATCACGATGTTGATGATCACTCCGGAGAATACATGGAAACCATGGAATCCGGTGATGGTAAAGAAGTAGTTCGTAAAGTTGGTTGAAGAAGCAGTTCCATCAGCATTCAAGAATGGATTGCTACCCCACCATGCACCTTCATGATGCAAGTGTGTCCACTCCCAAGCCTGACAACCCAAAAACGCCAAACCACCGATGATAGTCCAGATCAAGTTTTTAACCACACCTTTTTTATCCATGTTATGTCCTGCATGCACGGCCAATACCATGGTAACAGAACTGATGATCAGGATAAAAGTCATGATACTAACAAACACCAACGGTGCATTTACCCCTTCTGGTGCAAAAGGGAAACTTTTGAAGACCTCATTGGGGTCAGGCCATCCATTGGTTGAGAAGCGGATGGTACCATAAGAGATCAGGAAAGCTCCAAATGTGAAGGCATCACTCATCAGAAAATACCACATCATCAGTTTACCATACTCCACATTGAAGGGACTCTTTCCTCCACCCCACAATTTGGTTGTTGTTGCAGTTGTTGTCGTTGCCATGATCGTTCTAAAAATTTCGTTACAAAAATATTGGCTGTTGTTCAAAAAAGGTGAATAAACCCTAACTTTTTCTTGAACTATCCGATCCAATTATAAAAGATGAATAGATAGATCCAAAGTATGTCTACAAAGTGCCAGTAAGTACCCGCTACTTCCACCGGAATAGCGCTGTACGACTTCACTTTGCTGCTATATGCACGAATAAACATCACCAATAGTGCAATTACCCCGCCGAGTACGTGTACCATGTGTAAACCTGTGATCACAAACAGAAAAGAGGCGGCCGAGTTGCTTTTAGGACCTACCAAGGCAATACTGCGTGCTTCAAGGTCATTAAAGCCCATGTATTGAAGAATAATGAATAAAAGACCTAATGTCGCCGTCACTGTCATTAGCGTACGGTAGCGACCCATTTCTCTGGCCTTAAAAGCTTTTGTCGCTAGGTACATGGTTAGGCTGCTCACCAATATCACTACGGTAGAATACCAAAAAACAATTGGCAGGTCAAATTCGAGCCAACTGCTTTGGTTCTTTTTTACGATGTAAGCACTGGTTAATCCGGCAAAAGCCATCACAATGCTTCCCATCGCTACCCACATAGTGAATTTGTGGGGGTGAATTCTTTTTGGTTCGTTTGTTGTCGCACTTGTCATCATCTCAATTTATTATTTGTGAAAAGTGAAAGGTGAAAAGCGAAAAGATTTTTTGACTTTTCACCTTTCACTTTTCACTCATTTTATTTTATCCGCCAGCAAAGCCAGCAACACGATCGGCAGATAGATATAACTGCTGAACATCACTCTTCTGGCTGCCTTTACGTCCATTTCTTTATATAGTCTGATACTTTGCACTACCATAAATAAATTAGCTGCTATCACGATCCACATACTCGTTTCACCGGTCAGTCCAAAATAGTAGGGTAGAATACCTACAGGTATCATCAACACCGAATACATCACTGCTTGTAATGCAGTAAATTTTGTTGGTCCCAGATCAGAAGGCAGTAATTTAAATCCTGCTTTACTGTAATCACTATGTGCTACCCAGGCAATGGCCCAGAAATGTGGGAACTGCCAGAGGAATTGTATACCGAATAAGATCCATCCACCTGCACCAAAATCATCATTACCTGCCACCCATCCGATCAAACAAGGCAAAGCCCCCGGGAATGCACCTACCAATACCGCTATTGAATTGATTTTCTTTAATGGCGTGTAGATATAAGCGTATAAAAACAAACTGAAAGCCGACAATAGTGCTGATGACAAATTGAAGAAATACCACATCATGGCAACACCTAATAAGCCTGCGATCAGCGCAAACACATAAGCTTCTTGTTGTTTCATTCTACCATTCGCTACCGGTCTTTTTCCCGTGCGCTTCATCATGGCATCGGTATCTTTTTCTACTGCCTGATTAATAGCGTTGGCACTTCCTGTTACCAACATACCCGCAATAAAAAGAACTACAATCATCCCCAAATCATACTCCACCACTTTTGGTGCCAGCAAATAACAGACCACACAAGAAAAAACCACTGTAAAGCTCAGCGTGAACTTAATGAGCTGAAAGTAGTCTTTCACTTTGGCCGCTACTGAAAACGAAGCGGAATCTTTTGTATCTGCTGTCATGTATTTTAAGGGTCTCTTATACAACGAATATCTATGCCATCCTACTAACCACTAATCCTCTACTACTGATATCCTTTCTTTGAATCTTAAAAACAATGCTCCCGATGTGCGGGAGCATTGTCAATATTAAATACCTGCTTTTGTTCTGAATGATGCAGGTGATTGATCATTTAGTGATGACTTTCATCTGCTCCCACCGGTGTTGTTTGTGCAATGAATTCCTTTCCATCCTTACCATAGTCATACGCCCAACGATGTACTTCAGGAATTTCTCCCACCCAGTTACCGTGTCCGGGTTTGATCGGTGTTGTCCATTCCAAAGTGGTTGCACCCCATGGATTCAATGTCGTCACTTTTCTTCCTTTGAAAATAGAATAGAAGAAGTTGAACAGGAACAATAACTGTACAGCGAATACAATCATCGCAACAGTACTGATGAATCTGTTCAGCTCCGCAAATTGCTTGAAGCTTTCCCAGATACTGTAATCGTAGTAACGACGTGGCATACCGGCCAGACCTTCATAGTGCATTGGCCAGAAGATCAGGTAAGCACCTGCGATGGTTACCCAGAAGTGAATATAACCCATTGTGTTATTCAGGTAACGACCATACATTTTAGGGAACCAGTGGTAGATACCGGCAAACATACCGAACATAGATGCCACACCCATTACAATATGGAAGTGTGCAATTACGAAATAAGTATCATGCAGGTGGATATCCAATGCTGAGTTTCCTAACCAGATACCTGTTAAACCACCTGAGATGAATAAGCTTACAAATCCGATAGCGAACATCATACCCGGAGTAAAACGAATATTGCCTCTCCACAATGTTGTTAACCAGTTGAACACTTTGATAGCGGATGGTACAGCGATCAATAATGTCAAGAGTACGAAGATGGAACCTAAGAATGGATTCAATCCCGTTACGAACATGTGATGCGCCCAAACCAAGAACGCTAGAATGGCGATCGCGAACAATGAACCAATCATGGCCATGTAACCGAAGATCGGCTTACGAGAGTTCACGGAAAGAATCTCTGATACCATACCCATAGCTGGCAACAGGATGATATATACTTCGGGGTGACCTAAGAACCAGAACAAGTGCTGGTACAGGATGGCGCTACCGCCTTCATTAGGCAATGCACCTACACCATTGATAAAAATATCTGAGAGATAGAAACTGGTTCCGAAGTTTCTGTCGAAGATCAACAGAATAAAACCAGAGAACAATACAGGGAATGATAATACACCCAATACTGCAGTGAAGAACAATGCCCAAATGGTCAATGGCATACGTGTCATGCTCATACCTTTTGTACGCATGTTTAATACAGTAGCGATATAGTTCAAACCTCCCAATAATGAAGACACTACGAACAATGCCATTGAGATCAGCCACATATCCATACCGATCTTAGAACCCGGTGACGCATCACCCAAAGCACTCAATGGAGGATAAGCTGTCCAACCACCGCTGAATGGACCTGTCTCTACAAACATAGACGACAACATCACGATACTAGCTGCAAAGAAGAACCAGTAGCTCAGCATATTCATGAAAGGAGATGCCATATCACGGGCACCTACTTGTAAAGGAATTAAGAAGTTGGCGAAAGTACCGCTCAAACCGGCAGTCAATACGAAGAATACCAATACAGTACCGTGTGTAGTAACCAAAGCATAATAAGCTTCCGGAGTGATACGACCACCTTTAGCCCATTTACCCAGGATATCTTCTAACCAAGGGAAAGTAGCATCAGGATAACCCAGCTGCAAACGGAAGAGCACACTCATCAAACCACCCAATACAGCCCAAACCATACCGGTGATCAGGAACTGTTTAGCGATCATTTTATGATCTTGGCTAAACACATACTTAGTGATGAAAGTCTCATGATGGTGATGCTCATGATGATGATCGCCATGACCTTCGTGTGTGGTCACCGCTCCATGTGCATGCACTACTGCTTCGTTACTCATAATCTTCTTTTAAAAATTTCTATCAATGATAACAACCGATTGCTATTACGGTTGAACAATGTTTTACAATTTGGCTACTGCTTTCTTTGCTGCTTCAACAGGTTTCGCAGAAGCTGTCTTTACGCTATCTGTAGCCGGCTTCGGAGCAGCAGGATCTTTATCAGGAAACTGCTGAACATAGTATGGTTTTTGTTTTACCATCCATGCATCATACTCTTCCTGTTCTACTACTTCAATCACGCCTTTCATAGAATAGTGACCATTGCCACACATTTGGTCGCAACTGATTTCATATTGGAAATCAGGATTATTGGTCATCTCTTTCATTTCTTTGGTGGTGTACTTCGGCGTAAACCATAAGGTTGTTGGAATACCCGGAACCGCATCCATCTTCATACGAAAATGAGACAGACCTACGTCATGAATCACATCTCTTGAACCGATGATCAATTTAACAGGCTTTCCTTTTACGAGATACATGGTTTGTTCCATTACCACATCATCATGCGCTAATTCATCTTCCCAGATCAAACCCAAGCTATTGGAAGCATTATCGATGTTCTTGTAATATTTCTTTCCGAAAGAACCATCTTTACCCGGATAGCGATAGATCCATCCGAATTGTTTTCCGGTTACTTCTACCACCATTGCATTCTGTGGAGCCTCACCTGTAAACAGGAACCAGTTGCGCAAACCGATCACCACCAATACAGTTAAAGCAATGGCAGGAATTACGGTCCAAATGATCTCCAATTTATTATTGTGCGGGAAGAAGAACACTTTACGGGTATCGCTTTCCTGATACTTATAAGCAAACCAGAATAAGATGATCTGTGTAATAATGAAAACAATACCTGTTACAGCCAGGGTAACCCATAACATGGAATCTACTCTTGCACCTTCCACACTGGCAGCATCCTGAACCAATAAGGTTTTACCATAGTACAGTTCATTACAATACCACACACCGATCAGACCCAATACCAGAAAACCGATCATCAGGAATCCGTTGATCTTATTGTTCTGCTTACGGCTAACTTCTTCTCCTTTCAGTACTGAAACATATTCACTTGCTTTCGCGATCTGGAAGATCACCACGAAGATCAGTACGATTACGGCTGTTGTTAAAAACATTGTCATAATGCTATCAGTATTAAATCAATTTGAGAATGTATTAATTTGAAAATTTGAAAATGAGATTATCATCATTTTCGGTTATTCAAATAAATATTCATTTTCAAATCTTCAAATTTTCAAATTTTCTTCAACTGAGTCCTTTCGGACAAATTAACTACACCTGGTGAATCACACTCTCCTTTAAGAAAGGATGATATTTTGGTACCAATGGTTTTTTAGTCAGCGCTTTACCTACACCCAAGATCATCATACCCACAAACAAGCTCAGAATTCCGAAATCTAACCAACCTAAGGTCACATGCTCCTTAGACAGACTTCCCATGATCATTTGGTAAAAATCGATCCAATGCCCAAAGATGATCAATACTGCCATAAAAGTTACAAGTGTGTAATTTCTCTTCGCTGAGCGTTTCATCAGGATCAACAAAGGACATAAGAAGTTGATGATGAGGTTCAGGAAGAAGATGCCTTTATATGGACCTTGTACTCTGTGTTTGAAGTATACAGTTTCTTCAGGAATGTTTGCATACCAGATCAACATGTACTGAGAGAACCATAAGTAAGTCCAGAAAATAGAGAACGCAAACATGAACTTTCCGATATCATGCAAGTGTTCTTGAGAAGTTAATTCGAGGTAACCTTTATTCTTCAAATAGATCACCCAAAGAGCGATCAATGACATACCGGATACAAATGAACTTGCAAAAGTGTACCAGCTATACATCGTAGAGTACCAATGTGCATCGATACTCATCATCCATAACCAAGGAACGGTAGAACCTACTGTTAACGCAAACCATACTGTAAATAAAGCAGCACGAATGGTATTTCTCCAGATAAAGCTGGCACCTTTTTCTGCATCCATAGGAACTTCATCTGCTTCACTGCTCAATTGACGCATTCTCCATCCTAAGATGCTCCATAAACCGATGGTCAATGTAGTCCAAACGATGAAGAATACAGGATTCAAGAATCCTGCTTTTCCTTTCAGGATCGGGTCATTGGCAACCGCTTCACTATCTAACCAATGATAGATATGGTGTTTATGTCCAACAACAACATAGATCAAAACTGCAAAAGTGATAGCACCAAAAATAGGCACCATGGTAGAAATCGCTTCCGGAATACGACGGAATGACTGCTGCCATCCGCCCATTGCCATGGTGGTAACGCAAATAAAGAACATGCTGGCATTACATACCAGTGTCCAGAAAATGGTATTGTACATCAGTGTACCCCAGAAAATGGTTTGCTCATGTTCATCAGAACTGAAACCTTTGATCACGAGTCCGGCAATCAGCGCTACAAGACCTACGCCGATCAGGGCATAAGACCATGTTTTCATTTTTCCGGGTATCTCAAATTGCGTTTTGATAGATGCCATTTTTATTCTTTTAGAATCAGTTGTTATATTTTTTCCGGATTAAAATCCGGTTTATTTATTTTCTCCCTCCGGACTGAAGTCCGGAGCTATTTAAAGAATCGGACAATCATTTACCGGCACTCTTGCTTATTTGGCTGCTGTTGTTGTAGCAGCTGTAGCTTTCGCTTCTTTTTGTTTGATCTTAATATATTTAATCACCATCCAGCGTTGCTTGCGGTTTAACTGAGATGCATAAGATCCCATCAAGTTCTTACCATACGTAAGAGAATAGAACATTTGTCCATCAGGCATTACTGACACCAATGGATCTGCAATCAGATTTTTAGGCGCTGCAGTGTACGGTCCGTTACCATCTTTCCATAATGGACCATTACCATCCAATTTGGTTCCATGACAAATACCGCAATTGATTTGATACAGACGCTCAGCTTCGATCGTCTCAGCTTCAGTCATAGAATCAATCGGATTGGGTACTGCTCTTGATGCAAAATAATTAGTGGTATCACCCGGAACATCTTTCGCAATATGGAAAGGCAATTCAGCACCTCTTGGTAAAGTACCTTCTACAGGCATTGCTGTATAATGAATTCCTTTCTCAGTCAGATTGCTATAATCTGCATAAGATTCGTAAGCGCGGCTATAAGCCATATCAGGCATGTAAATAGTACCTGGCGTACGCTTAACATCACTACATGCTACAATGGTAGTTGCAGTGGCAGCAAGAGCTATGATCAGTAATTTCTTCATCTTCTTTCTTATTCAAAAATTAAGCAGCAACGATTTCTTTGTTTTCAAAAGGCATTTCGTCTTTGTCGTAACGACCTAACCACCAACCATCTTCAGCAACCTGAACATCTGTTTCTACAGCACCATTGCTGGTGAGGAATGCTTTCAAATCATCGGTATTGGTTTTATCGGTACATTCAATCACCATCACGAACAGATCATCTGTTGCACGGGGATGGAAATGATGTTTTTTCACAAAAGGAGCCAGTTGACACAGGTAGCAGAAAGTGAGTACCATACCTACCGCTGCAAATAATACGGTCAGCTCGAAAATAATCGGTACCCAAGCTGGCAATGCAAAGTGTGGCTTACCACCAATGTTCAATGGCCAGTCACGGGTAAAGATCCAGCTGATGCAACTTAATGCAGTAGAGGTTCCGGTAATACCATAGACAAAACCTGCAGTGTGCAAACTAGTTTCTCTCAATCCCAGTGCATGATCCAATCCATGTACCGCAAATGGTGTGTATACATCATGGATCTTGTAACCTGACGTACGAACTTTCTTCACCGCAGGAAACAATACTGCTTCGTCATCAAAACAGCCTACTACGAATTTCTTTTTTGCCATACCCCTTGATCCCCTAGAGGGAAATTTTGGTTTACAATTATTTTCAATCATCCAACAACCCACTCAACACCCCCTTCAGGGGCTGGGAGTTTAATGGTGCGCTTGTTCAAGTACAAACTCTTCCAATTTCTGCTCTTCAATATTGCCCATCTTATTCTTATAGCCTTCACCTGTTGTTTTCAATACATACTTGATCTCTGCGATCGCAATTACCGGGAAGTATTTCGCGAAGAGGAAGAAGCAGGTAAAGAACAATCCGAATGTACCGGCATAGAAACCGATCTCCCAGATAGTTGGACTATAGTATACAGACCAGCTTGATGGTAAGTAATCACGGTACAATGAAGTAACGATGATCACAAAACGCTCAAACCACATACCGATGTTTACGATGATACTCATGAAGAAAGTCACGAATAGATTTCTTCTCATTTTGCGGAACCAGAAGATCTGCGGACTCAATACGTTACAAGCCATCATACCCCAATAGCTCCATCCATATGGACTGAACAGGTAAGCACGGCTATACCAGAATGTGTATCCTTCATATTTATTTTGGCTATACCAACCCATGAATAATTCAGTGAGGTAGGCAACACCCACTATAGAACCTGTTAACACAATTACTTTATTCATCGCTTCAATGTGACCGATGGTAACATAATCTTCCATCTGAAACACTTTGCGAACGATCACCATTAGTGTTTGTACCATTGCAAATCCGGAGAAGATCGCACCCGCAACGAAGTATGGCGGGAAGATCGTTGTATGCCAACCCGGAATTACTGAGGTAGCGAAGTCAAAGGATACGATCGTGTGTACTGACAATACGAGTGGCGTACTCAAACCGGCCAATACAAGTGAAAGACTTTCATGACGCTGCCAGTGTTTGGTAGAACCTGTCCAACCGAAAGAGGCAATACCATACAAACGCTTACGCAATTTTGTAAAGGCACGATCACGAACAGTTGCAAAGTCAGGAATCAAACCGGAATACCAGAATAAAAGAGATACAGTAAAGTAAGTAGAGATCGCAAATACGTCCCACAACAATGGAGAGTTAAAGTTCACCCATAAAGGACCACGTGTATTTGGATAAGGAAGTACGAAGAACGCCATCCATACACGACCCATGTGGAAGATCGGGAACTGACCGGCACACATTACCGCGAAGATGGTCATCGCTTCTGCAGCACGGTTCACACCTGTTCTCCAACCCTGACGGAACAATAACAAGATCGCTGAGATCAGTGTACCTGCGTGACCGATACCTACCCACCATACGAAGTTGGTGATATCCCAACCCCATCCAATGGTCTTATTCAGGTTCCACTGTCCAATACCGTAAGTCACTTCACGATAAACGCTGTATACACCAAACAACAAAAGGGCTACAGAGATATAAAAACCGATGTACCATAATTTGGTAGGCTTGGCTTCAATAGGCTTAACGATGTCTTCAGTTACCTGATGGTAAGTTTTGTCACCGTACACCAACGGTTCTCTAAGCTGTGATTCGTACTTTAAATGCATCTGGTCTTATTTTGGTCCATGGATCAGTGTTAGTGGTCCATAGTTATTTTAGATCTTTTGAGTTAAAGTGAAAGGTCAAAGGTGAAACGTGAAATATTTTTCACTTTTGACTTTTCACTTTTGACTTCTATGCGTGTTCTGCTTCTTTTTTAGTCTCATGCTTTCCTTCACCATGCGCAGATTCTGTGTTACGCACTTTTGCGAGGTAAGTAACACCCGGTAATACGTGCAGTTGCTCCAATACATAGAACTGACGATTCGGATTCTCTGTTCTCACCATGGTGATGGCGCTATGTTTATCATTGGCATTACCAAAAGTGATGGCGTTAGTAGGACATGCCTGCTGACATGCTACTTTGATATCGCTGTCTACCAATGGTCTGCTTTCTTTCTTCGCTTTCAACTTGCTCTCTTGTAAACGCTGTACGCAGAATGAACATTTTTCGATCACACCACGTGAACGTACGGTTACATCCGGATTCAGTACCATGCGGGTAAGATCATCGTTCATGTTCAACACCACATCATTTACAATACCTTCCTGGTTGTTACCGAAGCTATCTGATCCAGTGTAGTCTGACCAGTTAAAGCGACGTACTTTATAAGGACAGTTGTTCGCACAATATCTGGTACCGATACAACGGTTATAAGTCATTTGGTTGATACCTTCTGAACTGTGGTTCGTAGCTGCTACCGGACAAACGTTCTCACATGGAGCATTATCACAGTGCTGACACATCAGCGGCTGGAATACTACATTTGGATTATCCATATCACCGCTATAATAACGGTCGATACGTAACCAATGCATTTCATGTCCGCGTAATACCTCAGGCTTACCTACAACAGAAACGTTGTTCTCAGCATTACAAGCCACCACACAAGCACCACAACCGGTACAAGTATTCAAGTCAACGCTCATGCCCCATTTAATACCCGGTCTGTCATAAACAGGATAAATGGTACCCTGACTTTCAAACTTTTCCAATCCGCCCCAAGGCTTCAATTCATGATCACGCTCTTCGCGGATCTCTGTTGGATGTTTCTTATAGTCAGCCAGAGTCAATTCTTTCATTACCTCGGTACGATTACCTTGTGTGGTATCGTAGCGATTGTGTGTTTGCGTCAATGCAACCGGATATTTTTCACCGGTTACAGTGATCTCAACACTTGTATTGGTATAGCTTACTACACCATTGCTGATGCTTGCGAGCGGGAAGGCATTTTGTCCAACACCTGCAGCTGCTTTACCAATATTATTGCTTCGGCCATATCCTACAGCGATACCGATGGTATCAGGATGTGTGCCCGGGATGATCAATACAGGCAGTGAAATTTCTTTACCATTGGCAACTACTTTCACCACTTTCTTTGGAGGATTTACTTCATAAGCATCCGCTTGTCCGCCATTGTTCAAATCGATATCCAAAATAGTTCTCGCCAATGGAGGAGAAACAATTACATAGTTATCCCAAGTAGCACGTGTAACCGGATCCGGTAATTCTTGTAACCATGGGTTAGAAGCACCTTGTCCGGCACCGATACCTACTTTTTCATACAACACCAATTCATACTTACCACCTTTTTTACCTGATGTAGCAGCGGCAACAGCAGCACCTACAGAAGCTCCGTTGAAAGAGCCGGGCTTGGTAGCTGATTCACCCAAACTGATCACACCATCCTGAAGCGCTTTATCCCAACCGGTTTGTCCGCCCAGTTTAGTACTCCAGAAATTTTTCAGATAAGCGAGATAATCAGCAGTATTACCACTCCACTTCAGCAGGCTATCTTGCCACTGACGTGTTTTGAATAAAGGATAAATAGTAGGTTGGATGAAAGAGAAGTGACCGGTTTTTGCTTCTGCATCACCCCAGCTTTCCAAGTAGTGATGATCAGGCACTACGAACTTACACAGTTCAGCAGTTTCATCCATTTTAGAAGCAAAAGAAACGGTTGTTCTTACTTTTTTCAATCCTGCTTTGAATTTCTCAGCATCGAACCAAGTATAAGCAGGGTTTGCACCATAAACCAATAAAGTATTTACAATCCCTGCATTCATGTCTTCTACCAATCTCACAAAATCAGCATCGACACCTGCACGCTGGTGATTCATAACACCCCAGTTGATGGTAGTTCCACCGGCACCGATCGCGTTGTTGATCGCATTCACAATGATCTGAACATTCACATCATTACTACCTGCTACCACCAATGCAGCACCTTTATTTTCGTTCAAGGTTTTCGCTGCTTTTTCAATACCGGCTTTCAGTTTTGCATCACTGATTCCGTTTACACCCTGACCATTTACTGCACTCAATAGAGCAGCAGCAATAGCACCTGTTTCAGATGGGCGGTGTAAATATTTTTCATCGGCATTAGAACCGGTCATAGAAGCTACAGATTCAAAATGAATATGCTTGCTCATGCTTGGGTTCTTCTCGTCGATCTTTTTACCCGCGGCATATTGCTTAGAGAATTCAACCGGACTTAACCAAGTACCTAAGAAATCGGCACCCAGACTCACGATGGCTTTTGCATTCTCAAAATGATAAGAAGGGATACCGCGAACACCATAAGTAGCTTCATTGGCTTGCAACATGGCACTGTAAGAAACAGCATCGTATGTTACGTGGCGGCTACCGGGGTTCTTAGTTAGAAATTCTGCAATAATGGCTTTGGTAGAGGGAGATGTGATAGTGCTGGTTAAAATCACCACATTACCACCTACTGCACCGGCCAATGCTTTATCAATGGCTTCGAATGTTACCTCTTTACCATCAATGGTAGGGAAGCGTAAACGAGCAGTATCATAGAGGTCTAAAACAGAAGCCTGAACACGGGCAGAAGTACCGCCTTTAGTGATCGGACTCAGATCATTACCTTCAATTTTAATAGGACGACCATCACGCACTTTCGCCAAAACACTTACTACGTCACCATCTTGAACATAAGTGGTCGCATAGTAATTAGAGATACCGGGAACGATATCTTCCGGCTTATTAGCAAAAGGAATGGCTTTCTTTACGGGCATTTCACAGCTTGCAGCTACGGCAGCAGCAGCAGTACTAAATCCCAGGTACTTCAGAAAGTCTCTGCGCGGAGCAGCTGTTTCCAGGAAACTCTTGCTTTCATCACCTACAAAGGGCAATTCTTCCTTGAATTCGTCTTTTACTTCTTTATTGTAAGCCTCAGACTGATTCAGCTCTCCAAAACTTTGCCAGTACTTTTTTTCCATCTTGTTAATTTGAAAATGTGAAAATTTGAAGATTTGAAAATGATAGTATCCTCTTCCCCAAATTTCTTTTCGTTACTATATCAATTTGAAAATTTGTGAGTTTGAAAATTCTCAAACTACAATCTTCTTTTTCTAATTATTCTGACACACATTATTAACTTTAAAACCGAAGGTTTTGAAAATCTGAATCTGCTTTCATTTTCAAATTTTCATCCGCCTGAGGCGGACCCATTTTCAAATTAATAATGACATTTCTGACATTCAGTACCACCGATTGCTTCCACAGTAACACCTTTGGTGCTATCCATTTTTCCGCTCTTCAGATCCTGATGGTATTTCTCATAAATGCTATAGAAACCATTGTCTTTGAACTGAACTTGTGTTTCGCGATGACAGTTGATACACCAGCCCATGCTTAAATCAGTGAATTGTTTTACCTCACCCATTTTCTGAATCTCACCATGACAAGTCTGACACTCAACCTTACCCGCTTTAACGTGCTGAGAGTGGTTGAAGTATACGTGATCAGGCAGGTTGTGGATACGCACCCACTCAATTGGTTTTGCTTTTGAAGGATCCCAAGGTTTACCGGGTTCAAAACCTGCGTATTTGTATAATTTTTGAATTTCTGCTGTACCATTGATCTCATCACCGTCTTCTGTGTACATTTTCTCACCATTGTACTCATTGATAGACATGTGACAGTTCATACAAACATTCACAGAAGGAATAGTAGCTTGTTTGCCCTGGTATACACCGGTATGACAATACTGACAGTTGATCTGATTGATACCTGCGTGTACTTTATGAGAATAGTAAATAGGCTGTTCAGGCTGATAATCTTTGCTACGACCCAATGCCATAGCACCTTTTGAGGTAAGGTAACCACCCACTACGAACAAGATCACAGTGATCATAGCGATATAGCTCTTATTTCTCCAGAAAGGAACAGGCTCAATCGGACTGTGACCTTCGCGCTCATCCGCCAACTTCTTCAGGTTTGCATTTACCTGCAACAAAATCAGGGCTACAACGGCCAAGATCAGGGTGAGGATACCAAATAATAAGGTATTATCACTTTCAGCAGCCGCAGCGGCATTCGGATCAGCAACACCTCCAGCAGCCGCAGCGGCACCCGGAGCAGGAACTGAATTAATATAAGTAATGATCGCACCAATCTCCTCATCCGTCAGATTTGGGAACTGGTTCATCGCTGTTTTATTCCATGTATTGTACAGGTCATTCGCGTACTTATCACCTGTTTTCAGGAAAGCCGCACTGTTCCTGATCCAGGAATACAAATTCGCCTTATTCGGCCAACGATCTTCCACACCAGCCAATGCCGGACCCGTAGAAGGTTTATGTACCTGGTGACAAGATGCACAGTTTGTAGTAAAAAGAGCTTTACCATCTTGCGCAGAAACTGTATTCACTGTTGAAAAACCCAAGAAAAGGAGTGCACTCAGCAGGCAAATCTTGGTTATGTGTCTAAAAGATATCATATACACAAACGTGGTTCTTGGTGTGGAAAAATATCCGTGAACGGTTGCAAAAATATGACAGGATGCTGACAAAAACCAAACCTTGTAGAATTTTTTTTATCCTTATCTGGCTTGTGTTTCAGCGAATTGATGCATTTGAGACAAAATGAATGTCATGCTTTGGTGTACATATTTGAAATGCCACTGAAGACACAGAGGAACACTGAAGAAGAAAAAAATTCTGTGCCCTTCTGTGCTTTCAGTGGCAAAAAAAACAAAACATGAAAGTTTCCTCCTCTTTTTATCGCATTTTTGACACATGTTTCGTCGCCTGAAAGAAAAATGGAAGCTCAACTGGACCGGTTTCGTACTTGTTTTCACCACATTTGCCCTTGGCGGAAGTCTTTGCGGTTATACCGGAAAGAAGCTCATGGCCTTTACTTCACTGGATAAAGGACTTTTTTATTATATAGTCTACATCATTCTTGTTACCATCATCTGGCCACTTTGTGTGTTAACAGTCAGTATTCCCATGGGGCAATTCCCTTTTTTCAAGAACTACTTGGCTAAGATGTGGAGGAGGATCTCAGGAGGGGGAGGAAGTGAAAAGGGAAAAGTGAAAGGTGAAAGGGATGTCCATGGACAAAATCCAAATCCGACATCAGACATCAGACATCTGACATCTGACATCAAACGTATAGCCATCTTCGCCTCCGGTGCGGGGAGTAATGCGGCAAAGATCATTGCACATTTAAAAGATCATCCTGCTATTCAGGTTGCGTTGATTGTTTGCAATAAACCCGGCGCGGGTGTCATTCAGATTGCAGCAACGCATAACATTCCGGTATTGATGATCGAAAAAGAAAAATTCTTTCGCGGTGACGCCTATGTAGATGAGATCAAACACCAAAGTAAAATTGACTTCATTGTCTTAGCAGGTTTCTTATGGAAAGTTCCGATTGCATTGATTCAGGCCTATCTGAATCGAATCATTAATATACATCCTGCACTCTTACCAAAATATGGTGGTAAAGGGATGTATGGTATGCATGTACACGAAGCAATAATCAAGGCGGGTGAAAAAGAAAGTGGTATTACCATTCATTATGTCAATGAACATTTTGATGAAGGAGAAGCTATTTTTCAGGTACACTGTGAAGTCACTCCTGATGATACTCCTGAAACACTCGCGCAAAAGATCCATCAACTAGAACATGAGCACTTTCCAAAAATCGTAGAAAAGGTTGTGCTTACACAGATGTCTTGATGGCATGATTTCTCTTTCATAAAATTATTGCTACAATACTTGCACAAATCAATTATTCCCTCTACTTTGTCCTATTGGTACATGATCAGTGTGTTGAATGAATAGCATTTAAACATCTGCTTCATCATAAAGCAAGGTGTTCACTATAACCCTACATCAGCATGAAACACACGCCTTTGCGTAATGCCCTTCTATTGGCATGCGGGATCGTTATTCTCTTTTTAATTTTCTGGGAAACCTATCTAAGATCAACCGGTATCGGTATCTCCTATGACGATGGTCCTGAGTTATGGACACATAAACGTTCTCTCGTAACTAAGGAGCAAGAAAGAGCTACCGTATTTATCGGATCGTCAAGGAATAAATATGATCTCGATATCGAAATATGGAGATCATTGACAGGTGAAGATGCCATTCAACTTGCCTTTGAAGGCACTTCTCCCATGCCGGTGCTGGATAATTTGGCCGATGATAGTTTATTCAAAGGAAAATTAGTAATCGACGTAACAGAGATGCTCCTGTTTTCAACCAATCCGGAGGATTCGCGGCTGGCTAAAAAAGGACTTGATTACTATAAAAATATTACCCCTGCACAATGGTTCAGTTTTCAAGTCAATAAACCTTTAGAATCAAAGTTCGTTTTTTTAGAGCGTGATTATTTTTCTATCAAAGCACTTTTAAAACGAATAGATATTCCTACACGTGCAGGCATGGAAAAAGAACCACTGTTCCCGATTGATTTTGGAAGAATCAGTTTTGATCGTCAAAATAAAATGTCTGATAAATTTTTGAAGGAAATTTCCATTCAGGATAGTGTAAAAAATATCTGGTCTTATTACAGTAGAATGGGAGCGAAACAACCACCTCCCACACAACAATCCATTGACTCTATATTTCAGGTGATCCAAAAAGATGTACAAAAGATTACTGCAAGAGGTGGTAAAGTAATGTTTGTAAGAACACCCTCAAGTGGCATATTCCTCCAGATAGAACAACAAATTTTCCCGAGAGAACATTTCTGGAACAGAATACTCAGCGTGACAGGTGCCCCAGGTATTCACTTCATGGATTATCCTGAGCAACAACTGATTTGTCCGGAAGACTCCCATCTTTCTCCAACTGATGCCATTACTTATACAAAAAGTTTGGTGAAAGTGCTTGAAACAGAGAAAGGATGGAGTTTTCCCAACAAAACAAAAAGCAATTAATTACCGCCACCCAACTACTATTTTATGGTTTTCAATTCATATACATTCATCGTTTTCTTTCTTGTGATGATGGGACTTTATAATCTTCCCATTTCCTGGAAATCCAGAAAGATCATTTTATTACTCGGCAGTTATCTTTTTTATGCAGCTTGGAACCCGCCATTTATTCTATTGCTTTGGCTCTCTACTGTTGTTGATTTTTTTGTAGGCCGAGCTTTGTATACCCAAGAAAACAAGGCCAAAAAGAAACTGCTGCTAGTGGTTAGTTTAATTGGAAATCTCGGCATGCTTTGTTTCTTTAAATACGGAGCATTTTTACTAGAAAATTTTGTAACCGTTGTAAATGCATTAGGCATGGATTATCATCCTGCCAAACCCAATATCATCCTTCCGGCAGGTATTTCTTTTTATACATTCACTACACTTTGTTACACCATTGATATGTATAAAAAAGAAAGTAAGCCGGTAAAATCAATGCTTGACTTTTCTCTCTTTGTTACTTTCTTCCCGCACCTTGTTGCGGGTCCGATTGTTCGTCCACCCCAACTCGCGCCACAATTTGAATCGCCAAAAAAAGCTACTGCCCAGCAGATCTATGAAGGACTGTTTTTATTATCATTAGGATTGTTCATGAAAGTAGTGCTAGCCGATGGTATGCTCGCTTCTCCTGCTGATACCGTATTCGGTGCGCAAAAATCATTGCACACATTGGATGCATGGCTTGGCGTATTGGCATTCTCAGGTCAAATTTTCTTTGACTTCGCAGGATATTCTACCTGTGCAATCGGCGTTGCTGCTTGTATGGGTTTTACATTACCTGAAAACTTTAAATACCCTTATGCTGCCACAGGATTCTCTGATTTCTGGAGACGATGGCATATTACTTTATCAGCCTGGTTACGCGATTATCTATACATACCCATTGGTGGTAACAGAAAAGGTCCATTCCGAACCTATATCAATTTAATGATCACCATGTTACTCGGAGGATTGTGGCATGGTGCTAACTGGACATTTGTAGTGTGGGGTGCATTACATGGTTTATACCTGTGTATCGAGAAATTAATTCAAGATATGTCGAAGAAAAGTAGTCTGGATGAAAATGGTTCTGTTGCATTACCCGATCAAAAGAAAAATATGTCATGGGGGTTCATGAAAGCCATGTTTGTATTCTTTCTGGTAAATGTAACCTGGGTATTTTTCCGCGCTCCTGATTTTACATCTGCATGGCGACTACTACTATCTATGTTTTCGAGTGTTAAAGACAGTAAAGCTGTATTGCCATCTCTTGACGTATTAGTTGTTGCTATCGTTATTGTCTTGATGGTATTGTTTCACTGGCGTATGCGCAATACCAGTGTGCTACAAGCTGCGGCAAAAATGCCTGCTTGGTTGCTGGGTATTGTATGGTCAGCCATGCTCATCTTATTAATATTGAGTCAAGAGAGCAGCGGCTCTTTCATTTATTTCCAGTTTTAAAATAGACAAGAATAAATGAGATATCCCTTATTGGATATCTCATTTATTTTTCCTAAATTTAAGCAACAACAGGTCTTATCATCGCTAGGCTTTTTCCAATCGCAAGTGTGTTTTGCATACATCATTCAACCACAAAACCAATCGATATGGAAACAGGAACTTCCCCTTACCAATACTCAATGGCCACACGTGGCATTTTGGGTGGATTATTTGTTGGCATCGGCACTACCGTCATCAATCTTGCTTTTGATCTGATCTACAGAAAAGTAACCGGCTATGAGTTTGCAGAATGGGTCAACATTAACTCTATCATTTATTTCACGATTCCAACATTGATAGCTGCGGGTATTGTATATGCAGCAATGGTTGAATACCTGAAAAAAGGAGCCGTACTGTACACATTACTTTGCATTTGTCTGGTAACAATTGTAGCATTCATTCCACTGGGGCCTAATATGATGCCCACCGGCGAACAATTACCAGCCAGCGCCCGCGGGCTCACACTCGGCATTGAAATCATCACCGGCATCTCCGGCTGTTTTGCACTTCCTTATTTTGCCAAGCATCCGGATGTTTGGGGCTGAGAGAATCAGGAATCAGAAACATGAAATAAGAAACTAGGAAGTGAAATGCTCCATTACTTTCTCATTCCTGATTTCATGTTTCTTATTTTTTATTCCCACAGCTATTGATACCGAATATGGCATACAAAGGACAAAAACCCATAACAGACACCATCAGAAATACGCCGCCAAATACCAGCAAGACAGTTCCCCAGGTTCCTGTTACGGTACCTGTAAAATAAAGTGCGGAAAAAACAATTGCCAGTATTACACGAATGACTCTGTCTGCATTGCCCATGTTTGTTTTCATATAGAAGTGTTTAGTTAACGAGATTGAAAAAACCGTACGATCAGCCATACCAATGCCACACAAATCACACACACCAAAGCCAACCGTAACCATTTTGATTTCATCTTACAAGGTACTCATTAAGTGGGCATTATTTTATGATAATTGTCATGTCAATTGTGAATCGTGAGCGCTGAATGGAGTGTATCATTAAAAACCGCCCTCTTTCCATACTCAATATTGACAATTCACTACTCACCAATTCAATATTGACAATTCACCATTCACCATTCACACCCCTTCTCCACCGATTAATCCCATACAATTCCCCACTTCGATTTATATTCGAACTTATTCCAATCACCAACTATCTGCTTACTATGAAAAAGATCTTATTGGGTTGTATTGCTTTAAGCATAACAACCGGAATCATGGCACAACGTCCCGCCGGACCTACCACTGGTACTACTAATATCACGGCTTCTACATCAGTCGCGGCTGATCCAAAAGTGGCATCTTTTAATATTCCATTTAATCCGGATGCCACTGTTAGTTCAGAACACGAAGCCACCATTAAAGGTGTTCGAGTTCCTTATAAAGCAACAGTGGGTACTATGCCTGTGTGGGATAAAGATGGCAAGGTTGAAGCAGGGGTATTCTTTACATACTATGAAAGAACAGATATAAAAGATAAAGCAACCCGCCCCTTACTTATCTCATTCAATGGTGGTCCGGGTACCGCTGCATTATGGATGCAGATTGGATATACCGGCCCGCGTATTTTGAATATTGATGATGAAGGTTATCCTATTCAGCCTTATGGTATGAAAGACAATCCACATTCTGTTTTGGATGTTTGTGATATTGTGTATGTAGATCCTGTAAACACAGGTTTCTCTCGTCCCATCAGTAAAGACATCCCAACTACTCGATTCTTTGGCGTTCGTGCAGATGTACAATACCTCGCTGAGTGGATCAACACTTTTGTTATACGCATGAACCGTTGGGCTTCTCCCAAATACCTGATCGGTGAAAGCTATGGCACCACACGTGTTTCAGGACTGGCACTAGAACTACAAAACGCACACTGGATGTTCTTGAATGGTGTCATCTTGGTTTCTCCTACCACATTGGGTATTGAAAGAAGTCCAAGAGAAGCCGCTGCATTACGTTTACCTTATTACGCAGCAACTGCATGGTACCATAAAAAACTACCTCCTGATCTGCAGAAAAAAGACCTCACCGACATGTTACCTGAGGTAGAAGCATTTACCATGAATGAATTGATTCCTGCTATCAACAAAGGATGGTTATTGGGTGATGCGAAGAGAAAAGAGATCGCTGCAAAAATGGCGCGCTATTCAGGTATCAATGAAAAAGTGATCTTACAAAATAACCTCGATGTTGCTACCACCTTATTCTGGAAAGAACTACTACGTGAAGAAGGTTTTACCGTTGGACGCCTTGACTCTCGCTACAAAGGCATCGATAAAAAAGATGCAGGTGAAGCTCCTGATTACAACTCAGAATTGTTATCCTGGGAACATTCTTTCACACCGGCTATCAATATGTACTTACGTGAAGAGCTGAAATACAAAACCGATCAGCGTTACTATGTATTCGGACCGGTAAACCCATGGGATCGCAACAACGACAGAACAGGAGATAACCTTCGTACTGCTATGGCAGAAAATCCATTCTTACATGTGTTGGTACAATCCGGTTATTATGATGGTGCTTGCGATTATTTCAATGCTCAATACAACTTATGGCAAATGGACCCCAGTGGACGTTTGAAAGACCGCATGAGTTGGGAAGGTTATCGCAGTGGACACATGATGTACCTACGCAAAGAAGACCTAGAAAAAAGTAACAATAATTTACGTGCTTTTATTAGAAGAACGATCCCCGAAGCTGGCCAGCCTGCAAAATATTGATTCTCAATATGAATCGTCCGAAAAAAAGCCTGCCCCAGTGGCGGGCTTTTCTATTGAAGTTCATCATAAAGACATCATTTTAACTTGAGCAATTCTAGAATCCTGTACAAACTTTATAGCAGTTTATAGATGTAAACTTGAACAAGTAATCTTTTTTTTTGCGGTTGAACAACCAGATAATTTAAACCCTCGTATATATAGTGATACTATTTTTTAATGTACAACCTTATTCAAATGAAAAAAATGAATTTAATCGCAATTGCAGCTTTGTTTGTAATTACTGCGACTTCTTGTAAAAAAAATGAAACAGCACCTGCTGCAACCGTAACAAAAGAAATTACTGTTCTATTAGCAGCAGCCAATGAAAACCCACAACCATCTGGTAGAACAGAAACGGGTACCGCTTCTATTAAAATTTTCAGTGACAAATCTGTAACAGTTGACATTACTGTAACCGGACTTGCTTCCGGTGATAATATCACAGCAGGACATTTTCATGTTGGAGATCCTGTTACCAATGGTGGTGTAGTGGTAGATTTAAATCCTACTGTCATGGGTAATATGGTAAAAGCCAAACTGACAAATCTACGCAGTTCTTTCATTGATACTTTAATGAATGGAACTGCTGATATTTATCTCAATGTACATTCCACACAAGTACCTGCTGGAATTGTTAGAGGTCAAGTATTCAACGGTGTAACCTTTGCTTCCAGTGTGGCACTATCAGGAATGAATGAAGTGCCTGCAGTAAATACTACGGCTACTGGCATGGCTTTACTTAGAATTACAGCTAATAACAAACTTTATAGTAAAGTAACTGTAACGAATGTGGAAGCAGGAGATGCTGTGACAGCTGGACATATCCATACAGGTGCTGCAGGAACAAATGGTGGTGTACTGATCGGAATATGTGAAAGTGCTGCTGACTTTGGTGTTACTAAAATTTTTACACCTACTGCTGCCATTCTAACGGCCATCAAAACAGATGCCTTATATGTAAATGTTCATTCAACGAATAGACCCTCTGGTATCGTACGAGGACAAATTCGTTAATCAATAATTTTCCAAACTAAAAGGCCATTGACAAAATATGTATTTCGTCAATGGCCCTTTTAATAAGATGATACCACAATTTACTTGATTTTCTTTTCCATGTATACTACACCTGAAAGTGGATTCTCATTATAAGCTTGCATATTTTCGAAACCTAAATTTTTATACAGTGAGATAGCGGGTTTCAATCTCTCCAAAGTATCCAATCGCATCTCAGTATATCCCAGTTGATATGACTCCGTTATTAATTGCTCAACCAAAGAGCGTCCTATTCCATACTTTCTGAATGCAGGTTTTACATAGAGACGTTTCATTTCACATACGCCTGCTTCTTTTAAAGGCTGTAAAGCGATACATCCTGCAGGTGCTTCATTCCAGTAAGCAATAAACAAAGCTCCTCTTGGCGGACCATATTTCTTCAAAGGGTCTTTCACTTCGGCATCAAAACTTTGGAAACATAAATTTTCTTGCAGTTCATCTGCATACTCCAAAAAAAGCTGCCGCACAGTTTCCAATGCGGCAACATCTGATGATATCTTTTGAATGCGAAGCATGTAGAAATTTGATTTTTTGATCTTTGAATTTTTGATCTATTTAGATTTCCTAAATCAAGAAATCACAGATCAAAAAATTAAAGATTATCCCGGTACCCTCGAAATGTATTTCTCCACTTCCTTAATCTGATCCACCACTTGTTTGGTAGTAGGTTTGCAAGCTTTGGCTTTACGGAAGAAGTCTTTGGCGGCGCGGAACTCTCTTTTGTTCATGAAGATTTGGCACATGGTGAGATAAGCTACTGCTTCACTTTCTTTATCAGGAATACCGGCACGAATGGCGGCACGGATATAACTTTCTCCTTGTTTCAGATCACCACGTTGCATCGCCATCATACCCAATTGTAATTTATTAGCGCCTTCAGCCTCCGGCATTGGAGAACCCAGATCGGTACTTTTCTTTAAATGTTTTTCAGCCGAATCAAAATCCTGCTTCATCATCGCCAGATTACCCTTGATGGTGTAGTAAGTAGAACGAACAGGTTTGTACAATAAATTGGGGAACCAGATCGAATTCAGGATTCTTTCCACTTCTTCAATATTGCCCGACTCCATCGGTTCCTGGATCAAACGAAGCGGACCAATGAAAAAATGGCTCAACAATCCGATCAAAGCGATGAAATAGATGGGAAAAGTAGGCCAAAACCCTGTACCCGTTGTATTCAAAGCCACCCCACCCGCAATCAACACCAAACTGAGCCAGAAGCGGTATTTAATGATAATATTATAAAATTTCATAGAATGTTTTGAGAGAGCAAATATAGTGAGTAGTGAGCAGTGAGTAGTGAGTCAGGGGGAAAAAAGTGAGTAGTCAGCAGTCAGTACACATACTCACTACTGACTACTCACTCCTTCGCGTCATTCACCTCAATCCAATATCCATCCGGATCACGGAACCAGATTTGTTGAACGCCGTCCACTCTTTTGGTGATGGCTCCTTGATTGCCATTCACATCTTCAAAGACAACCTTACTCGTTTTAAGTCGATCCACAAATAATTGCATATCACTCACACTAAAACAAGTGTGTTGGTTCTTATAATATTCTTTACTCTCCGTCGCACCTGAGATAATATGCAATGCCATTTTCGGTCCAATACGAAACCATTTATGACGACCGATGCGAAAGGGCTCCGGAATCGTATCCAATCCGATCACATGCTCATAAAAGAAAGCTGCTTTCTGCAAATCTTTCACATAAATGGCGGTATGATTCAGCCGAATAGAAATTTTCGTTTGTTGTGCATCAGCATTAGTTACAATGGCTACAAACAAAGAGTATAAAAAGAGTATACGCATACATTGGGGTTAAGCCTCTAAAAATACAGAAATCCCAACACCCATACCTCTAAACCACTATTTTTGCGATGGTAGAATTTGAACATTGATTTTTGAATATTTCTTATTCCATATTTCTCTGTTTCTCATTTTCCCCCGGTCCCATATTTTTCGCCTCGGCGGAGATAGAATATCCCCACAATACTGTGGGGAATAAACTTTGAATACAAGTTCTTATAAATAGAAATTTGGGTATTCGATATTCATCATTCAATATTCATGATTTCCCCCGGTCCCGTAGTTCAATGGATAGAATAGAAGTTTCCTAAACTTTAGATACAGGTTCGATTCCTGTCGGGACTACCCTACGGGAATGATGCAAAAAAAGCGCATCGTTCCCGTTTTTATTTCCTCTGTAACTCTTATCCATACTGCGTATCAACCGAATGGCTTCATTGACTCTTGGAGTTCGATAAGCTTTCCCATCAAAAACAAGTTTTTCTGGATATATCGAACCAATGATCTCCCTTTTCTTAGCTGTACTAGATGTATGATAAAGGGTGTCTAGTTGCGGTATAATATGAACAACCCTTTTAAATAGCAATTCCAGACTATGAGCCGAAGAATAGTTCGATTTCGCATCTGTCAGGTCAGATTCCAATTGTATAATTCTTTTTTCGCAGTCCATTTTCATAATCTTGAATTCAGTCGCATCTATATCATCCGACAAAAGCAGTTCCCGTGCTTTACTCAATCGATCATTTTGCTTTCTAATTTCATCCATTAATTGACGACTATTATCTTGTCGCTGGTTGCCATATGCTTTATGCAAATTCAAGAGCAATACTTCTGCAAGACTTTCAAGCCCCTCAGATCTATGAGGAAGAAGCCTTTTCAATTCTTTCTCAAACTCGGTATGAACGATTTCTGTTTTGAAACGACACTTACATCCCAAATTGCAATGATAATAGTGATAAAACCCACCTCTTCCCTTTGACGTACTCCCTGTTAACATTCGGCTGCAATCAGGACAAATCAGAAAACCCCTCATTGGAAATTCAGGGTTAGTATCTAGCTGAACTAGTTCCTTTCTCGCCTTCCGTTTATTACCTTCTAATACACGTTGTACTTTATTGAACAATGCATCAGAAATGATAGGCTCATGCAAACCTGGTACAATAGAGCTTTCCTCGTTTTTAAGAGCAGGAATAAAAATCTTACCACAATAGACAGGGTTTCTTAACAAATTATAAAAAGCACTTCTGCTTATTCCAAAACCCTTTCTGTTTAGTTCCTTTCTAATCTGATCCGGGAATATAATTCCTCGTGAAACTTCTTCAAAAGCCCATTTGACAATATTAGATTCTGGCTCTTTAATACCAATAAATTTCTTGCCTGCGTCAGTTGTTTTATTAATGTAACCAAAAGGAGCAGTAGCCATCCATCTGCCTTCTTTTTTCGCTCTTCGCATACCGTATAAAACGTTAAGTGCCCTGCGATCATTTTCTACTTCTGGTGCAGCAAGGTAGAATGCAAGCATCATTTTATTTTCGGGAATTGTAAGATCGAGTGGTTGTTCAATAGCCTGTGGTTCTACACCAATCATACGCAGTATATTAATCATCTGATAAGCATCTGCGGCATTGCGGCTAAAACGATCCCATTTTGTAAACAATAAAGCATCAGATTTTCCTTTGCTTCGTTTTAAATCAGATAGATACTTATTCCATTGTGGGCGTTGGAAAGTTTTTGCAGAGTAATCTTCAAAAAGAATCTTGCGAATCAACAAAGAATTATTTTCACAATACTTCCGCAATACTTCTTCTTGATTTCTTTGAGAATACCCTTTATCGGCTTGCTCATCCGTACTTACACGTATATACAAATCAACTGTCTTCATACTTTTGATTTAATGCCTAAAGTTACTAAATTTTTTAGCTGAACCCATTAAAAAAAACGCCTAAGAATTAGACGTTTCAAGAAAATAATTTTCATAGGCAATTCGCGTCAGTTTCATCATAAATTCTAAAATGATGGCAGCTTGTTCTATCGTAACATTTATTCCGCCATTGTTTAATATTTCTCTTGCTTTACTGACAGGGATTACATCCACTTCACACACTACCATTCTTCACCTCCTCTTTTTTACAATATGATTTTTACAACTTTCGTAAATACACTATGCTTTTAGCATTACCATTTTGGGGCAGATAACGGATGTAGCCAAACTCATGCAGGGCATGCATACATTTTTGATAAGTAGTAAATGAGTTTATTTTGGATCTCTCCATCACCTGTGATCGCTTGATCTCCAGTTCCTTATCCCAACCTTGTTGTAATCCTTCAAAAACTATCGCTACATAAACACTAATCAATGTTGCATTGATACGAGTATCCTCAGCAATTGTTTCATAAAATTTAGCTAACCACCCTTCTCTGGTATCCACTTATTATTTTTTAGCTGGTTTCTTTTTCTTCTTTCCTGCACCATGAATAATACTTGACTTTCTTTCAGGGTCACTAGCAGTCGCTAACAACTGCCTTTGTAAATGAAATTTTTTCTCCACCCAACGGTTTTGTAGAAACTTAAATGCTTCTTGTGCTGAAATGGTATGTACTTCATCAACGACATAAAAACGCTGTGATATTTCTTGGCGAGCTTTTATTGCCGAAAGATTCGGCACCAAGGCTTCGAGCGGTGTATCTACCCAATATTTATACAATATCAAAGTACTATCCTCAATTCCTGCAAGTTCTTTTAATAGCAGTGTAGCTTCCTGTATCATTTCAAGTGGTACTACTATCTGTTTAGATGAACCCCTTGCCTCAGCGATCTGGAGCCAATTTATTTTTTCCATCTTCCTGTCATAAGGCTTTAACAATTCATTTAACATAATACCTTTACGCAGCACAGCAATGAAATAAGGGATATCGTAACCTTCTTTGTCAGTTTTTTCCACTTTAACACTATAATGACAACTGTCATTACCGTTAACATGATTAAAATGAAGAAGAAAACTGTCTTCAGAAAAACACATTCTACTCATCAATTTCTCTTCCATGCCGCCGTCAAAACCCAGTGAAAGCAACCGGGTTTTGAGCGACATGATAACGGATGTATCTAGCATATCAGTTGATTTTTTGTCCTACGTTATGTTTTACTTCATCATTCACTGGCAACAAATCCGGTTTCTTTTCGCCGAGCGCATCCCCAACGTTGACCTGTAGGGATCCTTCCAGTTTTCTCTCATCTGCGGGAGCGAGGCCGTAGCGCTGGTCGGGTTTTTCAGCAGGCACGTATAACTTTTTTCCATCCGTGTCAAACATTTTAAGCGTTTTGTATTGTGGATCGGCAGTTATCAGTACCGCTTTTTCGTTACCATCCTTCAACAGTGTAACAGATGCCAGATTCCCTTTTTCAAGCGATGCAACAAGTGTTTGCATTTTATCTGGATCAGTCAATTCTTTAAGAGGAATACGAGCCACTGCTTCTTTCACATCATATCCAAAGTTCTCGTGAAAGTGTTTCACTTTGGCATTACCGCTTTGTTCCCGCTCTGAAAAATCCAGTTTTACCCAAGCCTTGTATTTTTCTCCTTCTTTCGGGGAAAGCTCTTTGAACACTGCCCGGCCATTCAACAAGTTGCAAGATTCTTTGAAAGTGATGCTTTGTCCTTTGTTGTTAATGTAAAAGGTTTGACTCATTTCACGACCCTCTTGTTTAAGGGTAGCATCGTACTTGTTAAAGAAATAAAACTCCTTCTCATCACGCTCAGAGCGCTTAAAATAAAGGACGGCCTCCATTTCGTCCTTACCAAACGTATGTGATGCCTTCATCTGAAAATCTGGTAGACCTTCTTTCAGATTTTTTTCAAGTTGTTCACTCAAGCCTTCTCCAAATCCCAGAAACTTCAGTTGATTCTGGAGGTAGTCCATGTTCTCTACATTCATAACATTGTTTTTATGGTTAAATAATGAATCCTTGTTTGAATGGAAGTATTTCCCTTTGAGTATATCTTCCAAATATGGTTCCATAGCCGTTCCTTTCCAGTGCCGTTCAGCAAGTGTGGTAGCAGCTAACAACCCTTTTCCACTGTGAAGCGCCAATGCAGAAACCCTTTCAAGTGTGTACTCCATCCTATTGCGTAATATTTGTTCATCCACACTCATTGAAGTATGGTTGACCATTAATGGATCGTAAGTAACAGCTGTCCAATCATATCCATCCATTAGTTGTTCAACCTTTGCATAGGAGCGGGAATAAAGTAATTCAGAATAATATTCCAGTATACTGAGGTCATCGATTTCAATGTGTGAAAACTGAATACCTTCTTTTTGATTACTTCGAACAGTTTCCTGTATGTAGCCAAGAACTGCTTCCGTCGGAAGTAGTGTGACTTCTTTATCTTGACCATGATTAAACAGTTGAAAATCCTGTGCACGATAAACGAGGTCAAAAAAATGAAGATCATACGCTGATAACTGCTGGATTCTTTCATCAAATCCAAGCCAGAGTTTATCCTCTCTTAAAGCATCTTCTAATGCCCTGCAAAATGTCGGCAAATGAGAAACGGGAATATTCATAGTTATTTATTTAAGTAAATACGCTTTAAGCAAAAGATGATTAGGAACGGTAAGTGACAAGTGTCTTTCCCCTGCTCTTTCATGAAGCTGAATTTGTAAAGTATGTGTAGGTGTAAATGCCGACTTTGGCACCAGTACGACAATAATGGATATCTGTTTTCCTCTTACTAAACTCGTTTCCATTTCTGTCAACAGCAGCGGTAATTCACGTTCCTGCTCAGCTTTACGTCTAGCTGTGCGCATTGTGCCAAGTCTCGCGGCGATACGCCCCACTTCATAACTAAATGGAGAATGATTCTCCATCCGCATCTTCACTGCAATAATTTCTCCATTCGTATATACCCCATGAAGAGAAAGGCTTACATTGCCAATGCTGTACCTGACTCCGTGCATTCTGTTATTGAGATGAATCACCCTGCGGGCAAAATGAAGCATCGCCGTATCCTGATCTATTCGCTCGGATACACCAAGATTTAGGGTCAGTATCGAAGGGTAATTAGAAAACCTGACCAGAAAGGAATACAACTTCCCCCCCGCTGTGACAACAGTAAGATTCGTAGTGTCCGAAAATAAAGTATCCGCTTTCACGCGTAGAATATTACTGATCGACTTTTGTACTACAATACGTTCACTCCCCCTATCAACCGAAACAATATCTGATGGAAATATCAGATTAGTTGTTTGGTTATTACTCACCTCAATCAGTATTGACCTGATTACGCTTTGTCCGTGAACTTTGGCAAACAATACCACTATACAAATGATCATCCACACTTTTTTCATACCACTATCATTTATTTTCTTTCAACAATATTTTATACCCTGCTGCAATTCGGACACGAACTGTTCTCACTTTTTTACCCAACAGATTTTTAGCTGCACCAATTCCAGCTATTGCTGCCTGTGTTTTAATTGAAGGATCAAGACTCAATACATTAACCGATCCAAGCGATTGTTCCGCTGTTGATTTTATAACATCTCTTTTAATAGATCCTGGCACATAAATCCCTTCGATACCATCAAGATCATAAATTGATAATGCAACTGTATAAATTTGGTTAGCGATACGAACTGAGGGAATTCGAACTATCAATCGCTCGTTATTCAAAGAAGCAAGTCCATAAATAAAAGTCCCTGTTGGTAGTTGTTGAGCTCCAACGGAAATTGCTTGATTAAGTTGCAACTTCACCATTGACCCTTCTTCCAATACTTGCGCATTGGGTATGCACGCAGAAAACGATTGATTGTTCAGCAGAGTTGTATCTTCATCTAAAAATCTCTTTGATTTTTTTATCGTTTGCTTTCTCCCAAAGAAACTTTCTTCGACCTGAGAGCCACTAAGCACACCCACAATATTTTCAGTAATCGCTTCTTTATTTGCAACCACCTGAGTTGGCTGTTCTATGGCGGCTAGTTTATCCAGCACTTTATGGATTGCTTCCAAGTCTGGATCAACTTCATCTAGTTTAGACAATTGCTCAATTTTAGGCAAACCCCTTTCCTCTATTGGAGTTTCGTTCACGCCTAAACTAGCGGGATAGGTTTTCGGATAAAATCTATTTGGTTTTTTTTCAAATATTGTTTGATCAACTTCATGACTTTTTTCGATGCTATCTACAGTCAATGCATAAGGGTCTCTGCTGATCTGCTCCTGTCGTCTGATAGAATCTGCATCCGCCAATTCATAAAAAGCCAATTTATCCTTGCTACTATCTTTTACATTAATTGCATTAGGTAGCTTAGTATTCAATCCATTAATCTTCTGTGTAGCGTCTAGGCTTGCTTTACCACCCCCCATCAGCCAAAACATGACCGTTACAAATGGAGTAACCAGAAGTGGCAATGCGATATAAAGCCTTATCGTTTTTAATTGTTCACTCATCTGCTTTCAATTTTGAGATCTTTGTTTTCGATAACTTCCCAATGCTCGATCAAAAACCCATGAGGGTTATGATCCGAACGCGCCACCTCTCTTAAAACACCTCTTGTAACAAGACTTCTTTTAACTATACTGGTGGAACGAGTGATCGTAATGGTTGCTGAACAATAAAAGGAATAGGGTGTGGTAGTAACGCTAACCGCAACACTATCTATATTGATTTGCTGACTCACATTCCCTGAAATGATACCAGCGATATAACCTGTCTCAACCAAATCATCATATTGTTTCTTCGCTGATGCGTCAGCCATATACAATGCCTTTCTAATAGAAGTAGTAATCGCTTTTTCATCGGGATCAAGTTCAAAGAACCAGGTATGAAACATAACGATGTGATCACGCGCTTCTACATTTAAGTTTTCTTTTCTGTTTGATGCCATAACTTCCACGGCCTTACCGTTGGCCAGAATATATACCCTGTCCTGCATCCTTGCCGAGAGACCGGCATTTTGATAAACGGCATAACCGCTTACCAGTAAACTACCTGTGACAACTACCAGCATCATTGCTTTCATCGCACGAAAAGCGGTATCTATATTTTGAGTTGGTTTAAACATTTATTTACTGTTTAATTTGTCTTTGAAATATCCTCCGCTTACGCTGGAATCACTCATGCTGCTACTCATCTTGTTAGCGCTGCCGCCTAATGCATCAGCAGACATTCCTGAAGTAGCTACACTTATTGCCTGTTTACCCGCCCCTACTGACATCGTGGTTACCTTATGCAATAAGGCATTACCTCCGCCAGCGTTAACGATGTAATTGGCTACTGAAGGAACTGTAAAATATCCGATGATACCAATCAACAGAAATGCTATATAAGCCCAATCGGTGGTAGAGAAAGGCTGACCAGGCATGGTGGCACCAATTGTTGAACCAGTGATCATATTCTCCTGTATCTTGGCAATGATAGCTCCGAAAATATTGGCGACTGGTAACCACAAATAAACATTGATGTACCTGGCAAGCCACACAGTAAGTAAATGTTGAAACCCATCAAAAATGGAAAGTGCAAATACAATGGGGCCTACTATAGCAAGTACGATCAGATAAAAAGTTCGTATGACATGTATGATTAATGCCGCAGCTTGAAAAACGAGTTCTAATAGTTCTTTTATACCGGCTCTGATCCAGTTCGCAGGGTTTAGTGCCCCCATACCCCAAGTACCCGTTTCGTGTAAGGCAAGGTATTGTTCCATCGCCTTATTGGAATCTTTAACCATAGCCGCTGTGCCTTCTACTGTCGGCTGCAATATGCCGTTGAATAAGGCGATCACATTCGGGAATATCAAAATACAAAAGCCTATTACAAAAGGTCGAAGCAACCCATATAAATCGATGGGTTGTGCGGTAGCAATATTGCGCCAGATACGCATAGCGATATAACAAAGTGTTGCAAGTCCACCAATACCACGCGCTACTACGATGAGTTGACTGCACATCGGCATCATGTCGTTATACAATTGATCTAGTATCGATTGCATATAACTCCCGTTGGAGATCGACTGGGCTGTCACACAAATGGGCAAGATCATTGCCATTCCTACATACATCACTATTCTCATATCTCTACTAATGAATGGTTCCCAATTTTCTTACTGCCCCTATATCTCTTTTCTTTTGCGAGCGAAGGATCATCTGCTTATAATAGTCATCACGTAAGACATTCAATTTTAAAACCTGTCTATCAATACTCTGTTTAATTTTTGAAACAACATCTGTTCGTTCTCCATCACTCATACGAAATTTATTGGGCGTAAGAACAGTAACTAACAATTTCACATCTGTATTGACAACTTCTTCTATTGCGTAAAAAGCAGTCCTAACTTCAGATAGTTCTACAGTAGTGAAAACATTACTTAGCGATAGTTCACGCAACAAAGTTTTGAAATCAACCGCAAGTTGCTGCTGGCTATTATAAATCCTATTAACCATAGGATTATTGCGGAGAGTGGGGCTAACAAGCAATAAACCATCTAAATAATTTTGATGTAGCGTGAATGTGGATTTGTCAACATCAAGTATCGCATTGTACCCATTTTCTAATGTCCGGTAAGTAGATTTCATTTGCGATAGCATCAGCTTAAATTGAGCGAGTTTTTCTAGGTTTAGCCGAAGCTGTTCCAGTTCTTGCGCCTGCGCAGATAAACGCAGGTAAAACACTAAGGAGAACAAAAAACACAGTATTTTTTTCATGGTTGCTGATTTAGTTTTCGAAGAATTTGGAGTTCTGTTTGTTTACTCAACTTATTATCAGAAAGAAATCTTAACTCTTTATTGAGCAAGTTGATTTTATCAAGACAATCAACCATTGCATCACGTAGTGTTGTAATAGTTACAATTCTCTCCGCATCTTTCATCGTTAACTGCCCGGTCGTTAATACTACTTGTAGTGATCCTATTATTTTTCTGCTCAGTTGTAATAAATCATCAAATGCCCTTTGCTGCAAAGGATCTTTAGCAAATATTTTGCATGCAATTGCCACTTGCACCTGCATTGATAATATTTGTTTTACATGCGGTAATGATTTCACCTCCCCATTCACCCCTTGCATTTCATTAAAATAAGTTGCATATAGTTGCTGTTGCTTTTTTTGCCAATCATTGATTTCGACAAGTTTGTTTTTAGAAAGCGTTTCCTCAGCAACTTGTTGCGACCTCTGCAACCAGATAGTTTCATTCTGCAACTTTTGAATTTTTAAGTCAATTGCTTTGATAACTTTTGCAACGACCAGCGATACAGGATCAACACTTTGCGCAGGAAGCACTTGCGCAAAACAAACCATCAAAAAAAGAATGATTACTTGTTTCATTTTTCACAAAAAATTTTGATATACATGTCAATCATGGCATCTTCACATATCTTGCGCGAAGACCACACACGATACATAGGTAAATAATAGCGATAACTGCTGCTAGCAGCAGTATATATTTTAATTTCATAGTACCATTGATTTAATACCTGCTTCCATACTACCAAATCGCTCGGCAGCCTGTAACACCTGTAGTTTTTCTTTTTCTTCTGTGGTATAAGTCAGGTATTCTTCTGGCGATACTTCTACACGGTAGACTTTGCTTACCCTGCCTCCCAGCGAGATAAACACTTCTTTGTATTTCCTACCGGACTCATTATTCATATTTAACGACAATACCAGTGTTCGCTCTTTATCCGTTAGCCCCAGCAACTGCTGCACTTCATCAAAGCGATGTTCATACTTGGATTGATCGAGTAGTATTTTACAATCTGCATTATTAATAATGGCATTTTTAATAATATCCGAATGGAGGATATCATCGATCTCTTGGGTGATCACCACCGGCTCACCAAAATATTTACGTGCGGTCTTGTAGAGATATTTGATGTATTCGGCCATGCCTGCTTTTGCAATGGCTTTCCAGGCTTCTTCAATCAGCATCATTTTGCGTACACCCTTTAATTTGCGCATTTTGGCAATGAACAGTTCCATGATGACCAATGTGATGACAGGTAAAAGGATCGGATGATCTTTGATAGTATCCAGTTCAAATACAATAAAAGGCTGATCCAACATATCAAGGTTCTCTTCTGCGTTCAGCAGGTAGTCAAACTCGCCGCCTTTGTAAAAAGGTCTTAATACATAAAGAAAATTCTGTACATCAAAATCATGCTCCCTGACTTTATCATGTTCCAATACTTTCACAAAGTCAGTTTGCAGGAATTCATAAAAACTATTGAAGCACCTAAAGCCTATGGAACGCTCATAATAGAGTTGCAAGGCATTGGATAAAGCGACGTATTCTGAGCGTTGTAAAACTTCATCATCTCTTTTCCATAGTGTAACAAGTAGTGTCTTGATACTTTCCTTTTTTTCTGTATCGGGCACACGACCCTGCTCAATATAAAAAGGGTTAGATCGGATTGGGCTTTCTTCTGAGTGTGTATAATAATATCCGTTCTGTAGTTCACAAAGCCCTTTGTAAGAGTGTCCGACATCGATCACTACGATATGTGCGCCTGCTTCAAAATAAGTTCGGTTTAGATGATTATCTAAAAAGGATTTACCACTACCCGACGGTCCTACGATGATCTTTCCCCTGTTGGAGATGATGCCTCGTCGCAGCGGTTCATCAGAAATGTCTACCAAAAGTGGCCTGCCTGATTGGCGGTCGCCAAGTCGTAGCCCAAAACCACCTGTGTCAGAGCGATAGCCAGTTTCGTTATTAATAAAACAGGAAGCCTGTGCAGCAAAAGTCAGAAAGGTTTCATTACTCGGCAGGTCAGCCGCATTTCCGGGAATACCAGCCCAATAGAGTTGTGGCGCTCCTACAGTTTCAATTTTTGTTCTTGCATCAATAGATGCAAGTGCGGCACTGCACTTGTTTTTGATATCCTGCATCTGTAATGAATCATCTGTCCATGCAAGGATATTGAAGTGTACTGATACTGGTGTACCCTGCTGTCCTGCGGCTTCCTGCAGGTATTCTTCCGTGGCTTTTTTTGCAATTAAATTATCCCGAGAATAGGCTGAGAGCGATTGCAAACGGAGTCTTTTTCTCTCCAGTTCTTTGACAACACTCTGCGGCTCTTCTATGCGGATAAACTGCTGATAAATATGATTGACACTCAGGAGCTGGCAAAGCGGTGCGACAAATCCCACAGGAAATTTCGTGGTATCAGTAGAATATTTGTCGTAAGTCATTCTGGATCCACAGAAAGAAGGCAAATCTTGTGGATTTCCAAGTGTAAACAGACTACAGTATTTCTCACCCACTCTCACCCCATCTGAAAAATCCAAATCACGGCGAATACCATCATTGCCAAGCAATAGATATTCATTGACAATACTTACCAGCTCTGTATCAGTAAGTCTTTTGCATTGGATGAATCCACTATCAGATAGGATATGTGCGAATTGCATACAGACCCCTTCAAATATGTTTGCAAAAGCCGGATCAATTGTTTGGATGGGAACGAGATGCTTACGTAATAAAGAAGAATATAAAGATGTTACTTTTTTACGCATACCGTCAGGTAGTGTTAGCATCAGTAAGCTTTTGTGCGCAAGAAACGGTCGCTCATGAAAAAAACGCTCACTGGCATGTGACAGGAAACTATGTTCCTTGTCAAAATCACCTATGTATTTTTCTTCAGTGAACCAATCCTGCTTATGTAGCAAATAACCCACCGGTAATGCCTTAATAGCTTTAATCCAGCTCTGGTGAATTGCTTCATACTCCGAGTTCGAGATGGCAAATATCTCTGGTAAGGTTAGGGCAAAGCCAATCGTAATATCCCCCGATTTGGAAATTAGCATATCCCGCTCCGCACAGTAAATAGGTATTATCTCAGAAAGATTTTTCATAGCTTAAAAAAAGTTGATCACAAAAAATTGTTTGAGGAATACCACGTGCCGCCCTTTGCTTCATCCAACCATGAACACCATAGCGCTTGTTGAGGGTATACACCAGCGTAAACAAGATGCTTCCAAGTATAATGATGAGCAACGTACATATTGTGAGTGGCGCTCCCAATAGATACAAGCACACAAACAGCAGGAGAAGCACAGTCATACCAATTGCCAGATAGTAGATGTATTGTCCATAGAGACCCCTGAAAACAATCGGCTTCCCAATTCCTTTATTTATGTTATAAATACTATTCATGTTATATCCTGATTGCTTTTATTATTTCTTGACCGACCTGCGGAAGCAGTTCATCAATCTCATCCTCCTTTTTCATTTCAGAAAAATCCATCTGCTTAACCCCTTCAGAAAGTAGTTGCTGTTTTTGAAGGTTGACAGTGATTTCTCTTTCAAGTCGAGAGAGTTCTGTTTTCATATTTTTAAGTTCGACCTCTTTCTCAAAAGGTTTTTGACTTAAAGAATCCAGTTGCGGAATCTGTCGATCAGCCTCTATTATCTCTGTTGTATATTTTTTTATCAGGTTGTCTACACGGTCAATGGCGTTGAGGAAATAGCGAGCTGCGAGCTTAGGATGATCCAGATTTAGGTGACCCGAATTATACGTATACTTAATACCCGTTTCTTTTCGCGTGGCATAAAAAGTATTGACTGTCCGGTATTCATACAAGCCTCCTTGTTCATAAGCCTCACGGGAGTGAGCGATATAGCAACCAAATCCATATAATTCGCCAATTAGTTTTTCTTTTCCCTCACCATTCTCCGGTATCCATTTCTGAGAAAGACGCATCAGATATTTACCAATGGTCTCTGAATCTCCCTCTACCGCATGCACATGAAGTGCATTAATCTTTGTACCATCGGCTTCCAGTTTCAATAGACTCTTGTATTGTTCTTCATCCGCTTTCAACTTGTTATGGATAGCAAGATTCTTTGTTCTGTCTTGAACCAGATTTTCCAGTTGGTAACGGCTTCTCATGAGCTCACGCATATGAGCGGCGCGAAGACCTTCCATAACCGCAATCTTTTTTTCGAGCTTTGATTTTTCGAGAAGCGTGGTGTCACCGGATAGGATAGCGATGTATTCAGAAAAATTCATTCCAGTTTTTTCATCCATAGCACCTTCATCAATACTGCGCACATGGAGTTCAGTATTTTTCATTTGTGAAATAAAAGTCTGCTTGTTTTTGAGCAAGTTAAATTTGTAATTATCCAGTGATAGCTCCACGGCGTAGATATAACTTTTGACCTGGTTGTTCAGTTTCGCTTTCGCCAGCTCATTTCCTTTTCTAACACCACGACCATTACGTTGTTCCAGTTCAGCAGGCTTCCATGGAATATCAAGGTGGTGCATGGCAGCAATGCGTTTTTGTACATTTAGTCCTGTCCCCGCTTTCTCAGTGCTGCCGAGCAGTATGCGGATATCGCCCACATTCATTTTTTTGAACAGTTCCCCTTTTTGTTTGTCTGTCCAGTCATGAATAAAACTGATATGATGAGCGGGAATGCCATGGTCATTCATTAGTTTTTGCTTCAGCGCATCGTACAAATTAAAACTGTCTGCCTTGGGTGTACCAATATCACTGAAAACGATTTGTGTACCCCGATCTTCAGAAGTGTTGCGGTAGATATCTGAAACTTTTGAAGCACAAACATTTACCTTATGGTTGGGATGGTCTTCATAAATATGTTCATTGATGAGCCGCATATCGGCGGCCATTTTCTTGGCGTAGTTAGTAGCAATCAGCATCCGACCTTTATCCTCTTCCTCAGAAAGTTTTCCGCGTCCGATGAGTTCACCATTACCTGTTTTGGCAAACTGCATCAGCTTTTGAATAAACTCCTGCTGATCGGGTGTGGGTGCAATATTGACTAGTTCCTCGACCAATACGGGTCGATCCAGCCCAATATGTTTGGCTGTTTTATAGTCGGTAATCTCGTTATAAAACATGGCCAGTTCCGGCACTTTGATAAAATGACGGAACCTTTCCTTAGCGATGATCTGGTTGGTTACTGAAAACTCAAAATCAGTAGACTTTTTAGCAAACACAGCAGCCCATCCATCGAAATTGATGGTCTGTTGGCGTTCCATTTCCCGAGGACGCAAATACTTAAATAGCAAGTACATCTCAGTCAGGCTGTTGGAGATCGGCGTACCAGAAAGAAAGGTCACACATAGGTCGCTGTTAAAACGGCTCTGCAATTCCCGTACAGCAAAAAGCATATTCAGCGCTTTCTGACTCCCTTCCAGATTACCCAGTCCGGCTACCCTAGTGTGGCGAGTGGTGAAAGTGAGATTTTTGAATTTATGGGATTCATCCACAAAGAGGTGATCAATACCCATGGAGCAAAAGTCAATGCCAGCATCCTTTTTTTCTTCAATGTTTTTAACGACCTCCTGTAGTTTAGCGGCAGTGTTATTTTTGCGTATCTCCAATCCTTTGAGCATGCGACGGCCGATGGAACCACCCATTTCTTTGAGCGTGTTTAAATCACGTTCAATATTGTCTAACTCCGTTGTGAATATTTCCCTTTGTATTTCCTGACTCTGTGGAATTTTTCCAAACTGGTCATGCGTTAAAATAATACAGTCCCAACGATTATTTTTAATCTCATGAAATAGTCTTAAACGATTAGCAGGACTAAAATCAGTTTCAGACGGTGCTAGTAACCTTGCATTAGGGTAGGCTCTACGAAAAGTATTGCGTATATCATCCACATTTGCTTTCAGTGCAAGAATGACAGGTTTATCAATAACCTGCAACCTTTTCATTTCGTGTGCCGCAACAATCATGGTCAGTGTTTTCCCAAGACCCACTTCGTGATCAATAAGTGCACCACGGTTCTGAATGATCCGCCAGATAGCATTTTGTTGGCTGCTATAAAGGTTATCAATCCCTAGTCGTTGTTTATCCAGACCGGGTAAACTCAGGTGACTTCCATCATACTCACGTAACACATAACAGTTAAATGTCCGGTTATAGAGTTCTTCTAATTCTTTTCTCTCTTCAGGTGGTAATGCGGTAAGCCACTCTACAAACTGCGATCGTATATTTTCAATTTTCTGATGTGCGAGTTGCGTAGCTTCATTATCCGGCACTCGGATGGTGCGATCACGAACTTCCATTTCATACGTAAAAAAAGGATAAGTATTCTCCAATGCGTTTTCTAACAGGGCATCCCCATACATGGTTTTGCCATTTTTGGGTACCACCGCATATTCAGCATTGAACTTTGTATTCTGTCCCCGCACATCAACCCTGAATGCATCAATGGATGGGAAATACTCTACATTCACACGCAGTTCAAAAAGGTTCGTACAAAACCGTTGGTAATAATCAATGGGTATCCATCTTTCACCCATATTGAAGTCGAGTAATTCAAAAGGAATTTTTTCAGGCTGCACTTTTTCCAGTGCTTCAACAGATCGTATTAATTGAAGATTTCTCTCGTCTTCTTTCAGAGCTTTACGTGCGATATCCAGTTTTTCTACGACATTCCCACTCAGGTATTTATCAACAGGTTCAAAGACAAGAGAAGATGGATTATAATAAATATGTTGACCAAGTGCGGTTATTGCTTCAGTTTCACTGCATCCGAGTGCAGCCGCTATAAATTCTAGGTCGACGATACCGCGGTCATCCAGACTATGTGCCATCGCGTCGAGCGGTTCATCGGTGCGGAACAGGTCTTTCTCACGAATCAGTGACTGCGTAAGTATATCCGACTTCACAAAATACTCACCTTCCCTGCGCTCCAAAGAGGAAAGTAAAGTTGTGCCGTACAGGGTATCACGCCCGATTTTCTTTACATTGGCGGGTAGGTTCAAAAGACCATGTGATTCCACAAATCTTTCATAAAGTAGGTTAAGCGCAGCTCGGCGCACTTCAGTTTCATCCTGCTGAAGCAGTATATAGGCATCACGAAGCGCAGTATAGGCTTCATAAAAAGCTACATCCTGAAAAGGTGAAACCGAAGGTTGGAAAATGGGTTTTGCACCTTGCTCGTAATGCACAAACCCAATCTGTTCCCCATAAACAATCAGCATTCTTTCACCATAAAACGATGGAAGGTTTTCTAAAACAGGATATAAGTCTTGCTTACTGAGAGGTGCAGAAAAAATAGTTTCCCCTTCATTATAAAAGGTATAGTCATACTTTGAAAGCTGGAGCCCGAGTGAAGAAAGCTGTCTTGTGACCTGAGAGGCATTCATCCACTTGGCACTGACATCTACTTCCTCTAGGTTACTATAGAGTCTGTATACAAACTCTTTTGAGTAAACAGATCTTGCAGTGATCAAAACGATGCTGTCATGACTAGGTTGCTCCTTTGCGCGAATCGTATTGATGATCTTCGCAGACGATTTGAGAACACTATTCTGATCCATCTCCGTGATATAACCCAACGCTTTATTAACCGATACGGCTGGTGCCATATCAAAAAGACCGAGCTGCACACTTGTTGTAGCATCCTGTGGTTCTGGAACATCTAAAAAATGCAAGGCATTTTCCTTTGTCAGTTGTTGCGCAGGAGACGCTGTAAAACGAAGCCGCTCGCTAAAATCTTTTCGCAATCTTGATTGCAGATTTTCTGCGATCTCTTCCATAGAGCCGTTCTGCCACACCATCTGATGTGCCTGCCCATACTGGTTCTTGCCAGCAGCTATCTTATCACCCAGTATGATATCTATATGTTCTGTGATATATTGATTGATGTGAAATACACCGAATTCATTTCGCTGTTGTACTGTTTCAAGCAACAAGGTCTCTGCTTTTGATAACGCCAGCTTATTTTCTCTTTTTTGTACTATGAGTAAATGAGTGGGGGCCTCTACATTAGCATTTTCTTTCATCAGGTTATCAGGCAGTACAGTAAGAGATATAAAATCTGCTCTTTTAAACAAATACTCTCTGACTGTTTTGTTCGAAGGACTACTAAGAAATCCATCGGTAGTGATATAAGCCATCAGTCCACCATCACGTAGTTTTTCCAATCCCTTTGCAAAAAAATAATTGTGGATTTTTTCTGTAACACCCTCTCCCTTAAACTCAGGATCGTACACTGGAAAATTACCAAAAGGAATATTGCTGACGATTAAATCAATACTTCTTTTTTGATCCACTCCGGTTTGTTCGAAGGGTTTAATAGCGACATGAAGATTAGGAATTCTACTACCAAGTGCCGTTAGTATTTTACCGGTCAATATATCTTTTTCTACTGCGATGATTTTCTCAGTATCTGGAAAGGCCTTTACCGCAGCTTCTACAAAAACACCAGCACCTGCACTAGGTTCGTAAATAGTTTTGTGTACTGTACCCTGTTCTCTTAAGACATCACACAAGGTTGTAGCAACAAATGACGGAGTATAATAAGCAGTCAGCACACTATTCTTGATGGAATCGATAACTGCTTTATAATCAGGTGCCGATAGTTTTGCTTCGAGTAGTGCATGGAGTTCCATCACTAAAGCATGAAGTGTAAGATCAGTATCTGATGCTCCCTGTGATACCCACTCATCAATAGGTGCGCGAGGATAAAGCACTGCTTTTATACCACCAAATCCTGCATACGCACGTACGGCAGACATTTGTTGATCCGAAAGCTGGTCACCCGGCTTCCAGTCAAGTGCAATGCTAATCGCACGCATATTGGTTCTTAATGTTTGTACTGCATGAAAGCCCATGACTCACATTTTCTTGACTTCACATTTTGTTTCATCCTTCCTGCAATGCCAGATACTCAGCAATGGCACCAGTGATCGCATAAGCGAAGAATCGATTGTCCTCATCAAAACTCAATTCATCAAATACTTGCCTGCAATGCAACTGTATGTTTACTAGTTCAGCATCAAGAAGGCTCAACTCTTGGTAGCGCCAATAAACATCCGGGAACTCTTCCTCTAGGATGCGGCGTAAATAGTTTTGTTGTTGATCTTGTTGCATGATTTTATAATGTTTATGCAATAAATTAAATACCGAAGAATGCCCGAATCACCGTTGTTACTACGACCAGGAATACGCAAGAGCCAAACCAGGCAGCGGCTACTTTACCTGTGTCATGATCGCCTGCATTCCACTTATTAAAAACTTTGATAGCACCTATCAGTCCTACAATGGCCCCCACTGCATACATTAGTTGTGTACCGGATGCAAAATAGCTGCGTACTCTCTGGTTGGCTTCCAATATGCCGGCATTCCCGTCCTGAGCAAAAGCAGCCACAACGAGGACAAGCAATAGAGAAAGTATTTGTATTTTCTTTTTCCACTTTTTCATACACTCATTATTTGTTTGTTTAAAACATGCCCGCCACCATCTGACTTACGCACTTGGTTCTCCTGCACTTGAGGCGGCGGGGCATGTGGGTTGCATGGGTGTTTATTCCATACTCACTCTTTCTTCCGCTCTTTCCACCACTGCAACAATTCTTTTCTGTACATCCATCCCACAGCGATATAATAACCTGCTAATACAAGTATAATCGCACCGATGTACTGCATCCAACTGATTCCTTGAAACATATTCGTCGATTATTTTTTAAACCTCCTTCCCTCCCTTCACTATTGTCTTTTGCTGGAAGTAAAGAGCTTACCTCACACTTTGAAATCTCTGTTTTATAATCAGAGAGTACCGTTTCAGTTTTTTCAACTAACGCTGGCATTTCCTGAGCGTAGTCTTGTAAATAATAACATAGCCAACCTTAAAATATTGATGAATGACCCTGTTAAGCAGTTCAGGATATTCGCTTTTCAGTTTATCACCGATGTGCCCCACTACTTCTTCCATAATCCCGAATGAGCGTGTAACCTTGTGTTCTAATTCGCAATCATTGGCAAGATCAGGCACAGTTGTACCTACGTACCTACCATGCTTTCATTAAATGGTTTACTATTGAAAACTTCCAATGTTCAAATACAACGTCAGTCCATACGCCTGTTGCATGGGTGCCAAAGCCGCTTTGATACCAAATGGTATAATATAGTGTAGATCAATACCCCATGACTGATCTTCAACAAATCCTTTATACCCTGCACCTAATGAACCATATTTTCTATTGCCATAGTCTTGGTGTTCAAGTGATAGACCAGTACGTAGAAAGAAACTTTCTGCAAAACCCATTTCCGCTCCCAGCGAATATCTTGACGAAGCAAATGAACCTTTCAATGGTTTACGAATATCCAGTGCTACTGACCATGCTTTCATTTCATCCTGATCTGTGTAAGCAAAGCCGACTCCAGTTTCACCAACCTGCCATAGATCATTTCCCAAATTGTTTACCACCATACCCAATGAAAATTTTCCTATTGCATGATAATATTGTAGATCAGCTGACACACCATAACGGTTCAATGCACCTCCAGCTTCAAAGCTTCTTGCACCGAGCAATCGAAGTGTAGCACCAATACCCGACGATGAACTTAACCTTACCCCGACAGTACCACCGATGTTATAAGCCACATTACGATAAATCGCGAGGCTTGCCCCATAATTATCACGGGTTGTAAGGTTGCCGAAATCAAGATAATTCACCGCAAAACCTAATGTTGTTGACTCTCCTGTTGTTGTGAGATAATCAACACGAATAAATTTGGTGTCCTGAAACAAGTGCCGCATCCATGGCAAATAACTTACAGAAGTCTGATGCAGGTAATTGGTGAACACTGTCTTACCTACATTATATCCTAGTTGCTGGTTACCAGTTGCAGAAGCTATACCTGCATCACCCATCGCTGCCCCCCTGCTATGTGTACTCAACTGAGCGTATATATGTCCAGGCACTAATAGTAAAATCAATAGCCATCTCATAACACATCAATTGTTTGGTTAAGTGTATCGGAATGCTTCCCTAAATCATCCACCACAAAAAAGGAAAGAGGATAACTGCCTTTCTGATGAAAAATATATTGGAGTTTATCAGTGGAACTGGTAATCGATTGACCAGCTATATCATAGTGATATGAAAGTATTTTACCGTAAGGTTGTACACTACCACTAGCATCAAAATAAAATCGCTTTCCACCTAGATCACGGTCATCAGCTCTCCAGCTAAGTTTTGCACTGGGTCTTTGAGCTACCGCCGCATGAATCATTAATTTTTTTATTACAGATCTGCCTAACTGATCTTTCAGAGATACTTCTACTGCATACAAACCACTTCGGTTAACCGAACAAAAAACAGTATTCCATTCTCCAGCTACAATTACAGGTCGATCATTGGTAAGTGCTTGCCCACGATAACTAAACTGAATTTGCCCGCTGCTGTCATAAAACTTTAGGTGTAGCTGATGTGCTGCAGGTAATGCTTGCAGTTGAAATATTCCATTGCCATTGATATTAAAGGGATCTTTTTCCCTTACATACATGGTGTCTTTGGAAAAAACAATCTTTGGACCTGTCTGGGTTTGCTTTAAAGAAACTTCCTTATTACTGCAGGCCGCGGTTAACAGCAATAGTAACCCACTAAATATATTTTTCATACATATTATTGTTTATAGATTTTATCTGTGTGTTTGACACCATTATAAAATCCTGTGATAAAATAAGTTTGCTGTCGAGGTAGGTCATGCACATCTTCTAAAACAAAAAGATTCTCTCCTTGTCTGCCGGACTTTAACCAACTTTTTAACCATCTACCATCTGTAGCAAACAAATCAATCCTTACCTGCTCGTGTTTGTTTAGTATCACAGACAGCTTCAGATGTTGATCAAATGGATTGGGAAATACATTCCAGTCCTTCAACTTTCCTGTGAAAGATTGATCGGGCAATACTGCCGTTTTCATCGCACCTACTTTTATATGAGAGTAGAACATTGCTTTACATCCACGTATAGTGGTAGCTTCGAGCGATACAGGAATACTGTCGCCTGAGGTATAGTAATATTCTTCAATAATGCGCTGCTGTGTAACTACATTTCTACCATTACCTAGGCTCCATTGAAAAGAAACTGCTGGATTAACTGCCGCAGTTAATTGCACGAGCCCACCATAATTAATCTCGCTTGCACCTAATTCAATTTTTCCCGCCGGGAACTCAGTATCATCTGCTGTTACAGTAAAATCTAAACTGTCAGCACATCCTTCACGCTCTACATTCACGCGATACTGCCCGGCTTCAAACGAAAAAAGGCTGTCCTCCGAAAGGACTCCCCAAATTGGGGAGTCCTGCATCCATCGCCACCTGTCAAAACCTAAACCTTCTTGTGAACCAATCCGAAGCGGCGTTCTTCCGCCTGGACAAACTTTTCCTGTTCCAATGATTACCGGAGTTGGAACCGTTCCTGTCGTGATGATGATAGTGTTAGATTCAATAGTCGTACATCCGACAGTACTGATGGCTTTCACGCTGTAAGTTCCTGCTGTAGTAACACTAATAGATGTAGCGGCACTACTGGATAACAGTACTCCATTTTTAAACCATTGGTAAGTTGTGCCTGCTTCTACATTTTGCACGCTGATTACTGTCGAAGCTCCATTACATAAATGTGTGTTCACAGTAGTTAGTATAGGCGTGACTGGCATAGTATTCACCACCACAGTTGCGCTGCCGGATTGAATATTGGCACAAGCCGTACTACTGGCATCACGCACACTAACCAATCGGTAGGTAAAGGTTCCAGGTATATTCGTGGGTACAGTAATAATCGCAGTTGTTCCAAAACTGGTAAGCGTTTGAACAGCACCCCCATTAAGTTCATAGGTAAACACATAAGGAGCAGTTCCACCATTACCCGTTAATGTAATTACGGGAGAAGTTGCACCAGCACACACGGATGTTGATCCACTGATAGTTGCAGTAGGTAAGCTATTCACCTGAACCGTTACTTCACCACTCGCACTGTTCTCGCAAGTAGTTGCACTACTCTCACGCACACCCACCAAAGAATAAGTAAACGCACCAACCGAATTTGAAGGCACACTAATGGAAACACTATTACCAACAGTGGTAGTAATTGCTTGTACATTACCGCCATTTACACGATAACTAAATGTATATGGTGCGACACCGCCACTCCCCGTAAACACAACAGTTGTGCTTCCACTATTTTGACACAAACTTCCTCCACCACTAACCGATGCTGTTGGCAAAGAGTTCACGGTCACATTCACTGCAGCAGAAGTTGCAGAACATCCATTATCATCAGTGACCGTAACATAATATGCACCCGTACTGCCTACGTTAATAGCTTGATTTGTTGCACCCGTATTCCATGAATAAGTTGTTGCACTGCTACTTGTCAATATCACTGACCCACCCTGACAAAGCTGTAAAGGTCCAGATGCATTGATGGTAGGTGTGGTAACTGTATAATAAGAAATTGTTACAGGTGCTGAAGTCGCAAAACATCCATCTTTCGATACCGTAACAGTATAAGTACCCGGCCCTACAGCAATCGCCCTTGTCGTTGCACCAGTTGACCATTGATACGTATCATATCCTGCGCCCGCATCAAGTGTCTTAGTTGCACCAGGACATACAGAAAAATTTGAACCGGGTATTGGTGTTGGGCAACTAACAGTAGTTACAGTCACTACATTGCTATTAACACTGTTACCACATCCATTACTACTATAACAGTAATAAGTACCTGCACTATTAACCATAATACTATTTCCTGATGCACCAGTTGACCAAGTGATATTGGAGCCGCTTGCAGATAGTGTTGCACTTTCACCATTACAGAGTAGTAAGCTACCTGATGGTGTAACACTGGGTGCAGTAGGAATATTATCGGTTGTTACAACAATGAAATTACTCGCACTCGACTGTCCGCACGCATTAATGGCGCTTGCAGAATAAGTACCGGACGCACTCACAGTTATACTGTTACCCGTTGCACCATTTGACCAGATATAATTACCTGTAGAACCAGACGCAGTCAGCAAAGCTGTTGCACCATTACACAATGGCATCGTTGAAGTAGTAGCAATAACTGGCGGGTCTGGCAACACTGCGTTTGCAGGAATAAAACGGTACTCCGTATATGGGGCATCGTTATCAATTATACCATAAGCACCAATGATAACTACATTGCCTGTTTGGTGAGGGATGGTATAAGAATACACGGCATTAATACTACCGGCAGAACCATATTCAATATGGCTACCGGACTGTACATGAAAGGAACTTGCATACCTGCCCAGTACTCCGTCTGTCCGTAAGTTTTTTACTTTGAAAGAAAGACTTAGCTGACCTGTTGCACAGTTATAGTTTTCTGAGATCAACTCGACCTCGATATAATTATTTCCCGGCAAAGGTTGCGCCTGCATGACAAGGGGCAACAGCAGGCACATAAGTAGCCCCCACCGGTAAAACCGGTGTAAAACACTTGTTCTCATAACGATTGTTTAAAGTGAAAAAATTAGTAACCTAAATGATGGGAAAGGGATAACCCGACTATCCATCGGCACCTGCCGATGTCAGGGTTAAAGAGAATTTTTTGTTGGGCAAACAAACCAATGCGAAAAACATCTGTCAGATAATATTGGTAAGCAATCTCACCTGTAAGTCCAAAACTTGATCGCCTAGAAAATGGCCAGTCCTTATATAACCAGGGTTCCTGATCTACCTGCCAGTTTAGTCCGATAGCTCCGGTAAGTCCACCCCTTTTCTCCAAAAATGTACCAACTAACTGGTCACAGTGCAATAAAAGATCAGCACCGTAAGAACGATACAACAAATGATGTTTCGTTCCTTTCTCCATAAAAGCACTTAGCGATAATTTAAATGGACTGTTGGAATAATGTGTATAGCGCAGTGAAAGAAAATCGGCAGGGCTAAAAGATTTACCTGCCACAAAACTGATAGATTGGGCATTTGCAGACCAACACATCAAGCTCATCATCATCATTGCAAATAGCTTCATAGTTATTTTATTTTGATAACACAAAGCTACTGCGACTAAAAAGTGAAGAGATTTTATTTGATCATTCTTACAAGATTGATCATCAATTATGAAACTTGACGAAAGATTTATATTTCATATGAAACATTTTGAGAACAAGCTCCAAAAAATGCGATTGTATTAAATTGATTCACTTCCAAAAATCCCTGTCGTTCAAATAGGTAATACTTATCTTTATGAATCATATTACTTGGCTTTCCAAGCCAAGTAATATGATCACTCTTAAATCAATTAATTCTTGAAGGCAATAATCATTGAAGATGAAGCGAAGAGCAGGAAACACCTTGAAATGCTTCTACGAAAACATTGCAGCAATATTGAACTATGCGGAACTGCCGCTGGTATTGGAGAAGCGAAAGAATTATTTTATAAATGTATCCCCGACTTACTCTTTCTCGATATTGAACTAGGAGATGAATCCGGATTTGATCTTTTAACAGAACTAAGTCAGCAAAACTTTGCCGTTATTTTTACAACAGCTCATGAACAATATGGTATCAGGGCTATTAAATTTTCTGCGATTGATTATTTATTAAAACCCATACAACCAAAAGAACTTATTCTCGCTGTTGAAAAAGCAGTGACACAACAAAACATAAAAGGTTACCAGCAACAAATTCAACATCTATTAACACAGTTGTCGCAAAAAACAGGAACTGAACGAACGATTGCTATTCCTCAAAGCCGTGAACTGCGTTTTGTTCAGGTCTCCGATATTATTCATCTAATAGCCTCCAATAATTACACCCACCTGATATTAAAAGATGGAGAAAAACTAACTGCATCGAAAGGTATTTTTCATTTCGAACATTTATTAGACAAGACAGGTTTTATCCGTACCCATCAGTCTCATTTGGTCAACGCCTCATGTATCAGGAGTATCCGTACTAAGGGGCAGGTATATGAAATTCAATTAACCAATGGCGATCTTGTTCCTGTTTCAAAACGTAATATAGTTACAGTGCGTCAGGTCATCCAATCATGAAATTCAAAAACGGCTTCTGCCTTTCCTAACATTACATCTAATGAAAACTCGATAGAAGTAACAGGAAACAATACTTTTAAATGCCGAATCCTTTGTCGTGTAAACACCAGCCCATGCCCACCCGCTGTTGACTGCCCTTTCCTTTCTGAGGAGGCATTATTGACAATGCGAATAAACATAGATGATCCTGACAAACTGATTATTAATTTAATCCAGCCATTCTCGCCAAGAGAAGCTGCACCATGTTTCACAGCATTTTCAATAACTGGTTGTAGCAACATGGGAGGTATTTCAATTTCTGCTAAATGAATATCTTCAGAAATCTGAATGGAATATTGAAATCCAAAACGCAATTGTTCTATCTGCATATACTTTTCCATCAGTTCAATTTCTTCTTGAAGACTAATCAGTATTTTGTCGGAGTTTCTTAATGCTTCTCGCATGATAGAAGAAAAAATGGACAAGTAATGATTAGCCTCTTCTCTTTCTCCATCCATAATCAATCCTTCGATAGAACTCAGCGCATTAAATATAAAATGCGGATTTAATTGAGATTGAATAGTAGTTAGTTGTTCTTCTAGTCTTTTTCTTTGTTCAGTTAATTTTCGGAGTCTGCGTTGATAAAAGAATCGGGTAGCAAATATTACCAGAATAATCAGTAATACTAAACCAACCATTTGAACCCAGATAATCTGGTACCAGTAAGGACGAATAATTAAATGATAGGTTATCTGCTCTTGTTGATTAGGATACCGTAATTCGAGTTCATACGCATTTCCTTCTACAAGTTCTGGAAGTGCAAGTATGTGACCGGTCATTTTCCAAAGCCCTTCCTGCCTATCGTCCCGTTTTGTTAACCGATACTGAACCACAGTATCCGTCAATAAAGGATAGGTTTGTAACGTTAAAGTTAGCTTGTCTCCAGGATCAATAATGATTTGCCGCCCATTCATTTTTTCGTAACCCAATGGGATATATGGTTTCCGCTTATGTTGTTTGGCGTGAACGCTATTATCCAAACTATCAAAATTACGATTGACCCTATACCCTGTTATTTGAGGAACAAGAGGTTTGACTACAAATCCAATTTGCTGAACAATAGTACCATGTGGGTTTTTCCAAACCATAAAAAACGCTTGATTTACTTCCATGACTGTATCTACCAGTAAATCTCTATATTCTAAACGTCTCTCTCGTTTGTTACTTAAATAGGAAGAATCCCCGACCAAAAAAAGTGAAAGGGCTTCCTGTTCTTTAAATGCAAATGGAGGAGATACCTGGATTAAATGATCAAATTCGATGGATGACTGGCGAGGTGCCAATTTTACACGAATACGGCCTGTTCCTGTTTCAAACTGTTTTTGATCCTTCCATCTGAAAATAACAGGATCTGATTCTATTAGCACTGGCACACGATTCAATACGCAAATTGTTTGCCTTAATGAGTGATGCTGTGCATATATGTTTCCATAAAAGCAAATTAGAATAATGATGGAATAGCGGGTTTTCATTATTTTAAAATTACAAATTCCTTTAATAACATCCCAATTCACATTAGTCTACGATAATGACACAATGTGGTTTAACCGTAGTGAATTGTAAAGGCAGTTTTGTTTCAAAAGAAGGAAACATGAAAACAAAACTACTATGGTCACTTTTATTACTATCTGGTGTTGGATGTGTTAAATCAGATACTAACCTTGATAACATCGTAATAAAACAGGAAGCCATTTTTGCTTCAAAAAAAGAGGCGGTTGAAAAAATACGCAGGTACCTGTCTGAGAAGAAAGCAGAAGAAAAATTGATCGACATTGAAAATATCTCATACGTTCATACGCCGACCAGAACAATTGCACTTGTTTTTTATCAATCGAATACGGGTACGCATAACCTTGTTGTAGAAAGAACTACTGGGCAACAGGAAGAATTCAGAACAGAATCAATTACAGTGTGCGATGGGGAATTGTGTGCTTGTAAAGTCACTGCAAGAATTGATAATACAGGCAATGTGACAATTGGATGTAATTGTTCTAGTTGCGAAATGATCACCACCCAATACTAGTTATGTATCTGCACCCAGATTCAAACTTATTAGGTGAAGCCATTGAACCTTTGGTAATCCCACAACATTTACAACACTATCTGCTAACTGGGTTTTCTCACAATTTTATTAAAGCAAATGGGCTTAGTTTATTGACACAACATTACGAACATCCTGAGTTGGATATCTACCTGCACCATATTCAGGCTGCAAAACAGCTTCGGTTAGTTGCAAAAGCTGCCAGTAAACGTATGATATTGGGCTACTTGGTCAAAGGAGATGTTAACCTCTATTTTCATGATCAGACAACAATATCTGTTTCGTTGCAATCAATGTTATTTTTCAAAGCCCAGACAGGAAAGGAGATTCAACTTGAATTTGAAGCAGGTAATCACGAAATGATTTATTGTTGTTTGAAACCTGCATTTGAAAAGCTGATATTGCAATGGTATCCAATTTTGTCCGATCAATCAATAGCACCCTGTCATTTCCATGTCTCCCATTGGGTACACTATCAATGGCGCGAATTATGGAACAACGATTTTCCATCAGTTATATACCCTGGTTTCGTTGCTGAAAGAATACGTACTCTTTTACGACACCTTGTTACTGAACAACTCTCTGCTGAAAAAAATAGAAACTTACACTTGCTGCATCCTGAAGTCCCGATTACTATAGTGGAAAAAGCTTATACCGCCCGTCAGTTTATTGATGCGAAAATTGGGCAACCGCTTAGTTTAAAAAATCTCGCCCAACTAACAAGATGGAACCTACAGGGCTTAAAACAGGGTTTTGTGCAGGTATTTGGAATCAGTCCTCACCGATATATGATTCAGCAGCGCATGAAAATAGCACTTTCTATGATCCAGCAGACCGAAGAACCCATTCAGGTTATTGCACGCACATGTGGCTATACCAGACCGCATATTTCATCCATCAGTTTAAGCTAACTTATGGTATGACTCCAGGAGAAGCAAGAAAAATATAAATATAATAGATTGATTATCAATAATTAGAATAATTTTTGTCAAGTTTATACCATTAAAAACTTGACAAATAAAATATCTTAATACCTTTATCTAGTGAAAACAGAATCACTTAGTAAAGCCATCACTCATAAAATAGAAAACTTACCGGAAGGTGAAGTGTTCGATTATAAATATTTCAACCTCCCATCTGCTAATGAAATAGCATTAGCACAAACACTAAGCAGGCTCAATAAAAAGGGAGTAATTGAAAGAATAACAAAAGGGAAATTTTACAAACCGCGTAATACCCTATTTGGTAAAATAAAACCACTTGAAGATGAGGTAATAAAGACCGTAACCTACAGAGGAGATAAATTGATTGGATACCTGACGGGGGTAACGCAATACAATAAAATGGGCTTAACCATGCAGGTGCCAAATGTACTTGTGATCGGAACCAATCATGTTTTACCTGCAAAAAAAATCAACAATTATAAGATCAAGTACAGCAAACGCAATGTTCAGATAACCGAAGAAAATATATCGTTATTACAACTGCTTGATGCTATTAAAGACATCAAAATAATACCTGATACCAAGATCGACAGTTCTTTCAAACGACTGACTGATATGATCCAGAATCTTACACCCATTCAGCAAAAAAAAATATTACAATTAGCTATGCAGTACAATGCAGCAACAAGAGCATTGACAGGAGCCATATTTGAAAAATATGTACCGGAATTACAGGTAAGGGAACTAAAACAATCACTGAATCCATTAACCCGATATATGATAGGTATTTCCAAAGAATTATTACCAAATCAACCAAATTGGAACATAGAATGAACTTTCATGAATCAACAGCATTCCCGGATGCACTAGCGGTAGCAGCCGAAGTATTGGGAATACGCCCGGTCCTGATCGAAAAAGACTATTGGGTTACTTATATCCTGCGTAATCTGGCATTCTCAAAATATGCTGACATAATTGTTTTCAAAGGTGGAACATCTCTTTCTAAAGCATTTAACTGCATAGAACGTTTTTCAGAAGACATAGACCTCGCCCTATTATCACAGGAAGGAATGACAGGATCAAAAATAAAAAAATTACTAAGCGAAATCGATCATACGATAACAGAGGGGATGGAATATGTAAGAGGTGACAAAAAAGGTCGCAACAGAAAAACCTGGTATAATTATCCAAAAACACAAAGCGGTCAGTCATTTGGCGCGGTAAAGGAACTGATTCAGTTAGAAATTAATGCCTTTACCAATCCTGTACCACATGTGAGGCGACAGATAAAAACCTACCTCTACGATTTTCTTCTTTCAAGAGGTAATGTAGACCTCATTAACCAATACCGTTTAGAGCCATTTGAATTAAATATCTTATCACTGGAGAGAACTTTTTTCGAAAAGACATTATCACTCAACCGACTTTCCTATGAAGGCGTAGATATATTAAAAGAGAAAATCCGACATTTTTATGACTTGCATCAGTTATATCACCGAACCGATTTAAAGCAGATTATTTTTGAAGATAAAAATTTTGAAATTCTTTCACTTGCATTATCTGATGATGCAAATTTCCAAACTTTTGATGGTGAATGGAAAGGGAAATTATTGAGCGATTCTCCATTATTTACTTCACTGGAAACAATCTGGGGCGACCTGACTCCAACTTATACAGAAGAATTGTCGAATTTGATCTGGACAGACACCTTACCACCACCGACAGAAATATTAGAAGTGATGAAAATGATAAGAGCCTTTGTTCAACGATTCGATCAGAATAGGGAGCACTTTTAGTTTTGTAATATGAATCAACTTAAGACAGAAATACTACAAAGGCTTTTCCGGTAAGAAATCAAAAGGAGGTATTTGAATATTTTAACACGCATATTGATTATACATGCTATATCTACATATAAACTGAGAGCTTTAGATAGTAACAATAAAATCACCAATAATCCTGTGATGCCTGATGACTATTTCTTCTTAGGTCATTTTTCTGAAAAGAAATCACTAATTGAGGTTTCTAATGCCACCGATAACTTCACTATAGTATAAAATTCAATGTTTCGTAGCCCGTTTTCAATTCTACTTATCTCAGATCTGTCAATACTGGTCATAACTTCAAGCTGAAGCTGGGTAAGGTTATTCTTTTCTCGAATTTCTCTTAAACGTTGCCCAAATTGCTTTAGCTCAGTTTTATACCTTTTTTCTTCTTTATTCACATAACAATGTCAGGGAAAGTTTAAAAAAATAAAGTGTGATATATCACACAAATAGAAAATTGCCTTATCTTTATTACATAGGGCTTACCCTATTTATAATTAAATTTGCGAACCTTCACATAACTAATTTGAAGCATTCGCTTTGAGTCTCGCTCTGAAACCTCGGAAATTTCATAGTGCACGAGACAATAAGTAGAATGCCCACGTTCCGGCGTGGGCTCTCTTATTCGTGCACGGGTCCTCCGAGGTACCCAGAGCGGTAAGTTGAGTTCCACGCTATTTTTTTGCGCCTACTTAACTTACCGGGACTCCTTTTGATGAATCATTCAAAACAGGAGTATGAAAAACCGGCAGATATCTATTCTTCACAGTCCTTCCCCCCGTTGGGCATTGCACCTGCTCTTGACACAGTTTGCAAAAAAGCCCAAGAACCCCATATAACCTCGAGTTAGTGGCATTCAGCCACACCCCACTTTTATCGATCAATTCTTTCACTTAAAAACATTCTTCATGAGAGCTATATTTCGTGTACGGGCAATCTATTGCCTTTGCCTCACTATGAGTTCGGTATTGTTACATGCCCAAAATTATGAGGTAAAAATCCTAGATGCCGAAACCAAAACACCCATAGAAGCCGCTGCCGTTCACTTGAAAAAAAACAAACAACTAGCCATCAGTGATGCCAGTGGAATCGTCAAACTCACGCGTATCCAACTACCGGATTCGATTCAGATTACCGCACTCAATTACCGAACAGTCAATCTGCTATTCAACCCTCAAACAACCATCTATTACCTCCAACCATTCGCTGGTGAATCTGAAGTGATTGTGCAAACAGGTTACCAAAGTCTACCAAAAGAAAGAGCGACAGGTTCCTTCACACAAATTGACAACCAACTCTTCAATCGCAGAATATCTACCAATGTACTAGAGAGATTGGATGGAATTACACCCGGTGTTTTATTCAATAAAAACAACGGGGAAGAAGCCTTTAATATCCGGGGACGCAGCACACTCGAAGCAGGTGCATCTAGACCATTGATTGTCCTGGATAACTTTCCCTTTGAAGGTCAGATCAATCAAATCAATCCCAATGATGTGGAATCAATAACTCTATTAAAAGATGCGGCAGCGGCTTCCATCTGGGGTTCGCGTGCAGCCAACGGAGTAATCGTAATTACTACAAGAAAAGGACGTTTAAACCAACCACTCCAAATCAGTTTTACACAGAACCTATCGGTAGGAGTTATGCCCAATCTCTTTTACAACAGAAACTACCTTACCTCATCAGAATACATAGAAGCGGAACGACTACTCTTTGATAGAGGGTTTTACAATGCTAGCTTGAGTAATACTACTACCCGTCCGGCTATTTCACCCGTAGTAGAACTGCTCAACCAATTCAGAAGTGGAACTATTACTGAAAGTGCCCTCAATAATGAATTAAACAACCTCAGTCAACAGGACTTACGTCGACAATTTAGTCAACACCTCTATCAACGCGAAGTCAACCAACAATATGCTTTGCAGTTGCGGGGTGGTAGTGATCAACACAGCTACTTGTTTTCTTTTGGTTATGATGATAACAAAGAGCGGCAGCGATTCAATCAAAATAGTCGCTTGACACTACAAGCGCAGCAGTCTTTTAAGTTAAGACCCCAACTGGAATTAACGACTGCTTTGTATTATGTGGCGAGCAAACAAAACAGACCCAATAGTTTTCCTTACCGGGGAAATGCATTATCCCCAGCGTCCAGTACCCAACTATATCCCTATGCACAAATAGCGGATGCCGGCGGAAATCCGTTGCCTACCATGAAGGATTACCGCAGTAGCTATTTGGACAGTGTTGAAGCGTTGGGGTTCCAGCCTTGGAGATTCTCAGTGTTAGATGAAATTGCACAAACACAACATGAAGAGCAGACGAGAACCCTAATCGCACGAACGGGACTGAAGTACCGCATCACGGATGCATGGACAGCAGAATTACACTACCAGCAGGAATACCAACAAGCATTACTGTTGAATCTAAAACTTGAAAACAGTTATACTGCTCGCGATTTGGTCAATCGATTTTCACAGCGTAATCCTACCACTGGAGCCTTCACCTATCCCTTACCCAAGGGTGGAATATTGGAGCAGGCACAGTCGGACTTAAACAGCCAAAACCTACGTGGTCAAATGCAATACCAGCAAAAATGGTCAGATGCACATGAACTCAATGGTATGGCTGGATTTGAAATCAGACAACGCAAAACAACAGGCTTCTCGCGAACGGTTTATGGTTATGAAGCAGCCTATGGCATTGGTATCTCCAATTTGAATTACCAAACAAGTTTACCTGTTCATCCATTTGGTACAGCCATGATTACTTCAACGCCTAATAATAGAACTGAAACTTTAAACCGTTTCTTTTCCTATTATGCGAACCTGTCATATAGTTATCACAAACGATATACATTCACTGCGAGCGCAAGGTCTGATGCCGCTAATCTATTTGGCGTTCGCGCCAATCAGAAAAGAACGCCACTCTGGTCTTTGGGCGGGTTATGGGATATATCCAAAGAAAGTTTTTACAAACTATCTTGGTTGCCTCATTTAAAAATTCGCGCCACTTATGGATTCAATGGAAACGCTGTCAATGCCAATTCTCTGTTGACAGTTCGTTTTGGAACTAGTGGCTTAACGGGTTTTCCAATGGCCACACTTGCTTCCGCACCGAATTCCGAATTACGTTGGGAAAAAGTGGGAACACTGAATTTAGGGGTTGATTTTAGCAGCCTTTCAGGAAAACTCCATGGCTCCATCGAATGGTACAGAAAACGCGGATTGGACTTACTCCAAGAAACGGTCCTCCCACCTTCAACAGGCTTTTCATCATTTAGTGGCAATGGTGCATCCACCCTAACTACGGGATGGGAATTCCTTATTAATTATGCTGTTGTACGCAAAAAGAACATGGAATGGAATATGCAATTGGTGTTGAATACATTAAAAGATCAAGTCATCGATTTTGAAAGAACAAATTCACCTGCACAATTTGTTCGAACAACAGGAAACCTTATTGCAAAGCCCGGTAAACCCTTATTCAGTATCTGGAGTTATCCTTGGGCGGGTATTGATCCCTCTAATGGAGATCCAATGGGTTATTTAGCAGGTGTTCCCAGTAATAACTACACCAGCATTATTGCTGCTGCACAATCCGACAGTCTGGTATTTCATGGATCGGCTCGTCCCACTTTTTGGGGAAATCTTCGACAAGATTTCCAATACAAACGATGGGGGTTTTCCCTAAACCTGATCTTCAAAGGTGGCTATTACTTTAGAAGTGGATCCGTTAGTCTGAACTATCAGGATTTGGTCTTGGGCAGACAACACCGCGATTATGCTGCAAGGTGGCAGACAAAAGGAGACGAACTAAAGTCCAATGTACCCTCCATTATTTATCCGGGTAATGTGGCAAGAAATGACTTCTATACCTATTCAGCTGTCTTAGTGGAGCGCGGGGATCATTTGCGCTTTCAGGATATTCGATTGTCTTACAGACTAGGACCTTGGGGTAAAAAACACCTCACTTCGCTGGAACTCTATGGATACCTCAATAATATCGGAATCCTCTGGCGTGCCAATAAAAAAGGTATCGACCCCGATACCAATGATATTGTTTTAGGCATTGAAAACATTCCGGCAATCCGAACCGCTACGATTGGACTCAAACTTCACCTTTAATTATCACCATCATGAAAAGAAAATATTATAGCCTCTATTTATTGATCTTCCTGTTTGTTGCTTGCCAAAAACAGGAACAATGGCTCGAAGCAAGAACCAATATTGCAAGTGTGGTTCCCTCCAGTTTGAAAGACTACAGCGCAATAATGGATGCAGATTTTTTGGTCAGGTCTTATGGCTTTTTGGCCATTTTAGGGACCGATCATATCTACCTGACCGATGCAGATTATAATGCAGCTTTCAATGGTCCTGAAAAAAACGGATTTATATGGGCAAAAGATGTGTACGAGTCATTCACTAGTATCAGTGAATGGAATGGCATGTACCAAAAAATTGCCATGAGTAATATTTGTTTGGAAGGACTGGAGAAGCTAACCGTACGTAACAATGAACTACCGGAATGGAATCGAGTCAAAGGGACTGCTCTTTTTTTTCGAGCCTTTTGCTATTATCAAATGTTACAACACTTTGCAGTTCCCTATGAAGCTGCGTCTGCACAAACAGATCTGGGAGTACCACTCAGATTAAGCGCCGATGTTAACATCAAACTAGGTAGATCAAGTGTAAAAGATTGTTATGATCAGGTTCGCTCAGACCTAACCCAAGCCATAGCCTTATTGCCAGCACAAACTGCTGTAAAGACAAGACCTACAAAAGCTGCAGCTGAAAGTTTACTAGCGCGGGTATATCTCATGCTAGAGCAGTGGGATCAGGCTGAAAAACATGCAGCGATGGCACTGGCGACACAATCTACACTCATTGATTTTAACACACTGAATGCTGCTGCAACGATTGCTTTTCCAACTCTTCAAGTGGGGCATGCTGAAGTTATTTTTTATGCAGAAAGTTCTTCTTCTAGCTATTATGGGGGGAACCGTCCTTTGTTCGATTCTACGCTATACCGTAGTTATGTCAACAATGATTTACGCAGGACAGTTTTTTTTAGATTATTCAACGGTCTTCCCATCTTCAAAGGATTTTACACAGGACTCGCGACTCCGCCATTCTCAGGCATCGCAACCAATGAACTCTATTTGATTCGAGCGGAAGCTTTGGCACGACAGGGGCTCAAAGACCAAGCCATGGGTGTACTCAATAGTTTACTGATCAAAAGATGGCGCAATGGCACTTATATACCTCTCACAGCTGTGGATGCAGGAGATGCTTTGGTCAAAATTATTACAGAGCGAAAAAAAGAATTACCACTCACAGGAAGTTTGGTTTGGGAAGATTTAAGACGGTTGAACAAAGACCCAAGATTTGCAAGGACTTTACGAAAAAGGGTCAATGGTGTATTCTACGAATTACCACCAAAAGATCCGCGCTATGTATTGCCCATTCCGGATATCGAAATCAAATTATCAGGCATCCCTCAAAATATCCGCTAATGAAAAAGAACAGCTTCATCCTATTGTTATTCCTGGCGATACAACTAAGCGCGCAGGAAAATGCATTCATCATACATGGAACGACACATCCCGACATCTATCCGATTGTAAAAGTTTTCCTGCGATATGAAAATTTTCAAGGACAACGAGTAAGTGATACGGTTCATGTAGAGAAAGGGAAATTTGTATTGCGAGGCAAACTGGCGCAAGCCTCCCGTGTGATGATTGGTTTTATGCCGGATACTAGTTCAGCATTGGTGAAAGTTAAACGATCCAGTACATTCCCGATAACAATAGATAACGAAACCATGGAACTTGATTTCGTCATAGCTAATCAACTGACACTACGTGGATCTGCCACACATGATGATGAATTAAGATGGATTACAACGCTTAAGCATCAGTCAGCTACTATCAGCAAAGCTGAACGAATCGATTCTTTTATTCGTGCAAATCCAACATCCGGTTATAGTCTTGTATTATTGAGTGACTTAATCAAATTCACTGATCAATTACAACAAATAGAACCATTGTTGTACTTACTACCGGCATCAGCCAGACAATCCTCGTTGGGTCAAAAAATTGCAGATGAAATAGCGAAACGTAAGACAATCGATATTGGCAACAAAGCACCCAATTTTGAGTTAGCAGACAATAAGGGTAACCTGCATACATTAACATCCATGAAGGGTAAATATGTTTTGCTCGAATTTTGGGCATCTTGGTGTACACCGTGCAGACAAGAAAACAAGTTTATCCGAGAAGCATGGAAGAATTTACAACAGGAACCCATTGTGCTGGTGAGTATCTCTATCGATGGTGAACAAGGAAAAAAGGACTGGTTGGATCTTCTTGCAAAAGAACAACTTCCTTGGCTACAGTTATTAGATCCGGGAGGACATCAAGGTAAAGTCGCACAGGCATACCAAATCAGTGGAATACCTAAAAATTTCTTGATTGACCCGGAAGGGAACATTATTGCGTTAAACATTCGAGGAGAAAACCTCAGTGACAAAATCAAACCCTTTCTGAAATAAATAAAAAACCAGCAGGCTATGGTCAAGCCTGCTGGTTTAAAACATGAGCTACCACCATTAAGGTATCAGGTAGTAAGATTGTTCTTCTCCACTCTCCGCATAATTCAACTCATTTTGCGGGTTGTTGTCACCGGCAGCACCTGTCCATACATATTCACAATTGAATTCGGGATGTGGTTCACAGGTTCCTCCAGAAGAGGGTTTTACTGCAAAAAAACCATTAATGTCCCTGTAATAAACAGTGGTCGGTGCCTTGGCAGTGAATGCACTCAGCATTCCTGCAAGGATCACAAAGGCAAAAAGAAAATGGATCTTTTTCATACGTTTTTGTTTGAATTGGATTGCCTACTTGTTTGATTCGGAGGCATCGGCATTCCCCCTTTTCTCACGGCCATGAAATAAGTTATCTGTATCGGGATACAATAAATACGCAGCTAAAGAAAACAGTGTCAGCAAACTGTTAACGAATAGATGTTGCGACCAATTGAGTTGACTAAATAAGCCACCACAGGGGCAAATACTTTTGTCGAGGCCGCTGAAATAAACATAGAAAACATACAGGGTGAAGACCGACATCAAAAAGAAAGAACACAACAACCCTTTTCTCCTCCAACCAGATCTTATAAGCAGGATGATGAGGAATATTTCTATCAGTGGTACAAGAAAAATCAGGATAGAAGATATCCAATGTGCAAATGGTTGAGAGAGCATTGAACGACTATAATGAGAAAAATTAAACAGCTTGGATGCCGTTGTATAACTCAATACAAAAATGAGTAGGCAAACACTAATCTGTATAACCATTTTATTTTTCATAGCGATGGATTACCGAACCCTAAATTACCTTTTCCCTTTTTTATGCTCTATACCACACATAACCCGAATGGAATATTTAATACCCAAAAAAGCAACTAGGCAAGAAAACTACCAATTGAGTTATTGAAATAGCCGATTCTGTTATATTTCACCCTTAAAACAAAAAAGGCTTTCAGTTTTTTCGTCCAAAAAAATACATGAGAAACTTTCTGTTAGGCACACTAGTCATCTTATCTCTGGTAACGGGTTGTATCAAACAAACGCAAGAACCAAAAGAAGCTATTATTAATTATCTTTCCCATCATTTATCAAAATCCGATTTTGCAGACCTTGATAAAACTTCCATGAGGGAAAGTCCTTTCCTTATTCGTTTCACATCGTTAAGTGAACCGGATAAGCAAATCTTATTGCAGAAAAAATCAGATGGCTCGTTCGCAAACGGAAAAATTCTCTTTATTAAAGGGGCAATTAACACAGAAGGTTATCAGGGTAGTATTGAAACTAGCAATCTGGATCACAGTAATAAATTCAGTTCTGTTATTCGCAACGGATTTATTTTGTCATCGCATACAACTGCTGTCACAACCACTACATCTACCAACCAAACATCTTCAGATCGATGTAATGATTGTTCAATTCCAGAAGTCATTGTTTCTGCCACCTATCGTAATCCATATTATAATGCCGATGACCCCTTTGCATGGCTTAATCTATTCTGGCTGATGGGTGGCGATATGCCCAAAACAGAATATCTTCCATTAGGTGGCGGGGGCGGTGGTTCAGAAACAATCGATACTGAAATAGCAGAGAACAAAGAAAAAATTGATGCTAAAAAATACATGGACTGTTTTGATAACATCGCGGATGCTGGAGCAACTTGCACCATTACCATTTCTACAGATATTCCCATAGATAGTAAGCCTGATCAATTCTTTGATGCATCAGCAGGAGCAGTAGGGCATACATTTATTGAACTATGGAAAATGGCACCAAATGGACAAATAGTATCACAAAACATTGGCTTTTATCCAACCGGCACATTAAAAGCTGCGACTGGTATGAATGTTGAATCAAAGATTGTAGATAATGCTTTTCATGAATACAACGCTCGTTATACAATTTCAGTATCACCAGCGCAATTGAGAGCTGCCACCAACCAAGTTCGTACCTTAGAGCAAAACGCATATAATTTATCAAGTTTTAACTGTACCGATTTTGCATTAACCGTATTCAATGCAGCGGGGGCTAACCTTACAATTCCTAAATACCAGATACCCGCTTATGGGTCTACATCAGGAAGCAACACGCCGCAAGGGCTATACAATAAACTAATGGAAATGGGGGCTGTAGGTAATACTGGTGTACAGACCAATGGAGCAAAGGGATATGCTGGAACGAGTCATGGACCCTGTAATTAATCATTTAGTCTTTATAACTTATGAGAAAAGATAAACTACTTAACATATTCACTCACCCTCTTCTTCAACTATTCAGTTTTTCGGCACTCATTTTCCCAGGGCAGATATTTGATTTACCTTATCTCCTTGTACTAAGATGGACAATTGGCGATCCTGCGTTTTTTACCATATCAGGTATTCTGGGATTATTGCTAACATTTCTTTCTATTCTTACTTATAGGAAAATACTGCAATTGATTGCCTTGCTCATCATGTGGCTTTCATTAATTGCATTTGTATGGCAACTTACCCCGACCATAAAATTAGCTATTTTAGAAAACCCTGTCTCACTACTAACCTGCTTTCAATTTTTACTGATCTCACTTTTAATTGTGTATAGAAAATACTATGGAAGAACTGCTTAAATTACTCGAAACCTTTCACCCTGTTGACCCACAATTACAATTATTCTTACTACATAACTTACCTAAAGAAACCCATCGAGCAAATAAAGTGATACTGGATGAAGGTCAGGTCTGTGAATGGATTGCCTTTGTTGAGAAGGGTCTCTTGAAAATTTATTATGAAAATGAAGATGGGTCCGAGCGAATCGTTTGGTTTCATAAAGAAGGAGATATTATTGGCTCGATGAAAAGTTATTTCAGTAGTCAGCCTTCTCGTCTAATGATTCGCACCATGGAAGAAAGCCACTTACGAAAAATGAAAAAAGTGGAACTCGAAAATTTGATGCAAAAATTTCCAGGTTTCTACATCAATGCCCTTCGTGTCACTGAACAATATTATGCCCGAAGTGAAGATCATGTGATCTTGTTATCAATGCCACCAAAAGATCGTTTTCTAAAGCTTCAATTGGATTACCCTTGGATATTGAATGACAAAAGAATCAAAGATTATATGCTGGCTGATTATCTATCTATCAGTAAAGCTACACTAAGCCGTTTCAGGCATGGCAAATTTTAATCTAGTATTTTGCAAATAAATTGATGCAGAAAATCCTTGAAAGTTAATGCACTAATTAAAAAATAATTCAGGAACATTAAAAATAGGTACTTACTCCAAATTGAAATCCTGCTAACTTAACTGGTGGATTACCTAAGATATCTTTCTGCCAATTGTAACGATAATTTAATCGAATCACTGTTTGTGCTGTGGGTCGCCAACTGATGGCTGGAACAATGGAAAACAACTCATCACCAATATTATCACCAGAAGATTTAAATCTTCCCTTATTCCAGTCCACATATTCAAAGCGTAATGCCGCATTGATAACTGATTTTTCAAAACCAAATACAGGATTTCGAAAAATAGGTTGTACAAAATCAATAAAGCCACCTTGTTGTTTACCGCCGAATTGCTCGGTATAGGTTTCTGGCACATCTACATTTACCCATGCCCATTCTGCATTAATATAAGTGTTGATTTTAGGAAGGGTAGTATTAAAGTCTATCGCAAATACATTGACGCTTCTTTTTTTATCCAAGACTAATCCATCATCTTGATATTTATTATAAATACCCCCCATATAGGATAGTCCTAATTCACCTATCCTCCTGTTTCTTACCGCAACTTTACCAGTGAACAATGGGCTACCATTAGCGCTTTCTTCAAATCGGTTTTTGTTTTCTTTACTAGCTGGCAGGAATGTTTTGCTCTCCGCATTATCAATAATTTTATCATCAAACCCATTGGTGAGGTATGCTTCATAAGCATACACCCAATCCTTGGTATATTTTTTTCCAAACAAACCAAAACCTATATTACTCCAAGTAGCTGGGAGCATTTGAGTGGCCGACACAGGGCGATCAATAAATTCCCATTTAGGACCATCATGATTTTGATTAAATGCGCCGATAGGGTTCATTACAATACCACCCCTCAAATTAAAAAGAGGTGCAAATTCAAAATCAACAGATCCAAATTCAATATTGATTTCTTTGGTGCCGTCTTCAAACTCTATTTCACTTAAAAATTTTATCCTTTTTGAAATAGAGGAGGATACAAATAAAGTCAACCTTCTCATTTGAAACTGGTGCCCCTCTGATATACCATCTTTCTGGAAGTACTGGTAATTGGCTTCCGCATAACCACCCAATGCTACAGGTAGTTTACCCGATTGAAGAAAAGGTCGGTTGTACACGGCATCCATATTTAATAGCATACCCGATGTGTCTTTTGCCATTCTGCGAAGCAATACAGGGTCTATCTGTGCAATAGCAGTTGAGGAAAAGAAAACAAATGTCACTAAGTATATAAATAGTCTCATATTTTTCTCAAGTCAATGAATAGTTCGTTGTTATTGATGGTTACAGGAAAAGTGCGCAGGTTTTTGTCGGCAGGTCCGTTGGTTACCTTACCGCGATTATCGTACTCACTGCCATGTGCCGGGCACTGCAGGTAATCACCTGCCACATTAAGTTCGGCTCCCTGGTGCGCACATTGCATCCAGATAGCTGAATAGTCTTTATCACTAAACCGATACACACAAATCGGGAACACCAGCTCCTCATTACGTACTACAATATATAAGCGATATTTATCACTTCCATTTATGACAAACTCTTGCATATCAATTACAATTCCGTCTTTGAGCAACCTGCCATTTGAAAATTTTGTAGTTGCACAAGAACTCAAAAGTGTTGCCACAGAGGATACACCGAGACAAGCTGTACAGGATCTAAGTATAAAATCTTTTCTGTTCATCTTTTCAAAATACTACAGTGATGCTAAAAATTTCAGCAGGTTGTTTTTCTCTTGTGCTGTAAGTTGTATAAACTTATTTTTACTCTGCTGTGCTTCGCCTCCGTGCAGGAGTATGGCTTCTTCAATACTCTTTGCCCGACCATCATGCAGCAGAAAATATTTTCCTCCCTGCGAATTCGGAGACAGACCCAATCCCCAAAGCGGTGGAGTTCTCCATTCAGCAGTATTTGCGCTACCTTCTGTATATCCATCGTCTAAGCCCGGTCCCATATCATGTAACAGCAGATCTGTGTAAGGATGGAATGTTTTGTTTGATAATGGAGCGATAGTAGAAAAGTCTGTCTTCAGTGTCTGCTTATGGCAACCCTCACAGCCCGTTTGTATAAATGTACTCTTCCCTTTTACTACGTCAGCATCATTTTGATTTCTTTGAATAGGTGCTTTCAAAGTTTGTAGATAGAAGACAACATTGTGTACCGTTACATCAGAAACTTCGGGTTCAATATTTAATCCAGTATAAACGTCTTTTGGCTGAAATGTAGAAGTGATACCAATATCTTGGTTGTAAGCATTTACTGTTTGTTGCAGCAAATTATAAGCCGCAGCCTTTTTACCAAAACGATGAATGTACTTTCCGTTTCTTGCAATGGCATTTGTAAAAGGAGTTACAAATGGAGGCAGGTACTCATAGTTGGGTACACCGCTTATCCCATCACCATTTACATCATTAGGATCAGCCATTGCCAATATATCTGCATCTGTAACTAGTTCTAAAAATCCTAATCCTGTATTAGCGGGTGGCGTAAAATTTGAGAATGTAGCTCCACTAGGTATCTGCTCAGGCATATAGCCGGGTAATGCTTTGTTTTGTAATTGCGGTCCACCCAAGTGCAAAAATTTGTTACCTGTGCTATCCACCTGACCAAACCTTGTAAGTGTGGTAAAGGGGTGTCCTTTGCCATCTCCTGCATGACAACTTCCACAGCTAGTGGCTACAAATACCGAACCTAACCCATTTGCGGAAGTGAATATTTCATCATTAAAAGCCACATCGCCCGCTAAAAATCTTCTATTCTCTTCATAATTAAGACCTTCTAAAGGACCGTCCAATAACTCATCCTCTGGAGGAGCTTTTGGTAATATTTTCTGACAGGCAATGATGGCGGTAATACTCAGAATAATTAGGGATAAGAGGATCGTTTTCTTCATTGTAAATACAGATACTTAATTCAAAATTAGATTATTTTAATTAATTAATTAGGTTAATCTAATTTATTTTTTATACAGGTTTACGTATCTTCATCAAAACAATAGAATCGGTGCATTCATTTACAGAAGAAAACTATCTCAAAGCTATTTATAAGTTGCAGGAAGCCAATGGTTTAGTAGTTGCCACTTCAGCACTTGCGCAAGTACTGGAAGTGCATGCCCCATCTGTAACGGATATGCTGAAAAGGATGGCAGGAAAGAAACTCGTCACTTATCAAAAGTCTAAAGGAGTTAAACTAACAGAAAAAGGAAGACAGGTGGCTGTGGGCATCATTCGCAACCACAGGCTTTGGGAAGTGTTTCTGGTTGATAAATTGGGGTATAAATGGGATGAAGTACATGACCTCGCAGAACAACTGGAACATATACACAGTGAAGACCTGACCAATAAACTGGATATGTTTTTGGGATTTCCCAAAGCCGATCCGCATGGCGACCCAATACCAGATGCAAATGGGGTTCTTCCGAAGTCGAAAGCTGTTTTGTTATCTACCCTTAAAATGGGTGAACGGGGCACTTTCACCGGAGTGACAGATCATACGCCTGCATTTTTAAATTACCTGGATAAGTCAGGTATTTCTTTGGGCAACAGTATAAAAGTTAAAGCCATTGAGGAATTTGACCAGACTTACACAATACAACTAAAGGATAAAAAAGATACAGTAATAAGTTATAAAGTGGCAAATAGCTTATTAGTAAATAAAGCAGAAGCAGCTTAACCTAAAAAAATAGGCCAATTTCTTTGATGGCATATACTTGAAACGCTCAATCATCCGAAATCCTATTGCAAAAACAATCCTGTTATGAGTGGCTTTTACTTTCAAAAAAACTATTTACTTACAACAAGATTTATTCATTTGTATAGGTGGACAAGCGACAGTGCCATAGCTGCAAAATACGCAGCAATCTCCCTGCTTCGGTTTTAGTACAGTTTGACAGTTTGTACATTGATAAAAATATTGACAAGCATCCGTTGGCATTGTTTCCGCTTGCTGAAAACCACAATTTGGGCAAGTGATAGTGGATTGCAGTATTACTGTATTTTCCATACTTTCTTAGTTTTTAGCGAAGCACGATTTACCACTACCGGGTAAAGTCATAGCTTTTTACTTTATACCCTGTTTTATTAATGACCGCTTCTATTGTTTTTTCATCAGTTTTTAATTGATCAAAACTGACTAAGCTGCTTCTGGTGGCATAAGAAGTTTTGTAGGCTAATACTCCATTTACTTTAGACAGTTCACTGTTTACATGTTCCTCACATGCCTCGCAAGTCATGCCTTGTATGATAAACTTTACCTGTTGTTGATGATCAACCACTGCAGGAACTACTGCCTGTACTTTTTGTTTTGGATAAAACATTTTTGCATACAGCGGAAAAGTCATCATCAAAATAGCAAATACAGTTACTATTCCTAAAAATGTTATAGACTGAAAGAATGAAGGTTTCTTAGTTGTTTCGCAATTACAATCTATAACGCTTGTCTTAGCTGGTTTTAATTTCACATACCATGCAAAGGCCAATATGATAACTGACAATCCAATCAAATAAGACCTTGCTGGCTCTATCCATGAAAAGTTAGCGACGATACTGCTGCTACCGGCAAGTAATGCCATAACAGGGGCTATACAACAAAGTGAAGCAGCAATAGCAGCAAAAACACCTGCAAAGGTAAATGTACCTGTAGATTTTATCCTTGTCATACTGTTTCCAGTTTTCGAGTTTGCACATTTATATGTTTGAAGAAAGGCTTCAGTATCTTTAAATTTTCCTGTATAAGAGAATAATAAACTGTTTGCCCTTCTTTCCTAGTTTCAACAATATTTCCATCTTTTAATTTCCTTAGATGCTGAGATACAGCAGGAATACTCATGCCTAAAATATCAGAAAGGTCGCAAGGACATAATTCTTTTTCTTCTTCCAATAAATAAATAATCTGGAGCCTTACTTCGTTACCTGCTAAGACTAATATAGTAGATAAGTTCACAAAAGCCCTTTGTGCTATCTTCAACTTGATTTTGCAATTTTTTATTTGCTCTTTATCAGCAAACAACCTAATACAAGTATTATTATTCATTCATTAAAGGTACAAAAAAATCAGTATTTAAGCGAATGCTTAAATACTGAAATATTCTATAGCATTTCTTTTAGACCTTCATCCTTTGTATCCTAACGGCATTCAATATCGCTAATAAAGCTACACCAACGTCGGCTATTACCGCTTCCCATAAAGTAGCTACACCGCCAGCTCCCAAAATCAATACAAACACTTTTACTGTCATAGCTATGATGATATTTTGCCAAACAATGCTTCGGGTTATCTTTCCAATTTTAATGGCCGAAACTATCTTTTGTGGCTGATCGTTTTGAATAACCACATCTGCTGTTTCAATGGTGGCATCGCTCCCTAAACCGCCCATTGCTATTCCGGCATCCGCTAATGCAACCACGGGTGCATCATTAACGCCATCACCAACAAAAGCGATATGTAGTCCTTCATCTTTTAATTTCTGTACTTTCTCAACCTTGTCTTCTGGCAGTAAATCACCATAGGCCTTATCTATGCCAATCTTCCTTGCGACTTCATCTACTACAGATTGTTTATCACCTGAGAGCATTACCGTTCGAATATTAAGACTGTGCATGTCTTTGACCGCCTGCACAGCATCGTCTTTTATTTCATCAGCAATAGTTATAAAACCTGCATATTGATTGTTTATGGCTACAACTACAATTGTGTCAACAATGCCTTCTATTTCCGTTGGGTAGGATATATTGTATTTCTTCAGCAGTTTTGCATTACCTGCAAGCAAGTCCTTTCCATCCACCTTTCCTTTTAAGCCATGACCTGCTATTTCTTCTACTGCATCTGCATTGATACCATTAACAGTTTCACCGGCATATTCCGTTACGGCTTTGGCTATAGGATGAGTTGAATTCTTTTCCAACGCAGCCGTAAGTTTTACCAGTTCTTTTTCATCCATGTTGACCGAAACGATTTCTTGTACTTTAAATACACCTTTTGTCAATGTTCCGGTTTTATCCATCACCACTACATTAACCTTAGTCATTACGTCAAGAAAATTCCCCCCTTTAAATAAAATACCGTTTCGGGAAGCAAGACCTATGCCACCAAAGTATCCCAATGGAATGGATACCACCAAAGCACATGGGCAACTGATCACCAGGAACACCAGAGCTCGATAAAACCATGTTTGAAAATTATAATCCTCCACAAAAAAGTAAGGGATAAAACAAACAGCAACAGCAAGAAAGAAAACGATTGGTGTGTAGATTTTGGCAAATCTGGAAATAAATAGTTGCGTTTGTGATTTTCTTGCAGTGGCATCCTGTACCATTTCTAAAATCTTACTTAGTTTACTGTCTTTAAACAAGGCTTTCACTTTGATTTCTGCTACTGTATTCAGGTTAATCATTCCCGCCAGAATGGTTTGACCTTTATATTTGGCATCTGGTTTACTTTCCCCGGTTAAAGCTGCTGTATTAAATGATGCATTTTCTGAAATCAATTCTCCATCCAATGCTACTTTTTCACCTGGTTTTACCACGATGGTCTCGTCTAACTCAATAACAGAAGGGTTAGCGATAAGCTGTATACCATTTCTTAACACCGTTACTTCATCAGGTCTTACGTCTAGCAGTGCTTTGATACTTCGTTTTGCATTATTCACAGCTGCATCCTGAAACCATTCTCCTATCTGGTAAAAAACCATTACTGCTACACCTTCTTCATATTCTCCAATAACAAATGCCCCGATAGTAGCAACACTCATCAACACAAATTCATTGAAAATATCTCCCCGTTTTGATTTCCTTAGGGCAAGGTTCAATACTTTATGACCTGCCAATAAATAAGCGACCAGGTTTATAGCTAGTGAAGGAATTTTAGGGAACTCAATTTTGAAACCATATTCCAGTACAAGCAGAACGATTAATATGGCCAATGCCATTAATAGATCCCAATGGTTCTTCCAACCCGATTCGTTTTCATCCTTAGCTGTTCCATGACCATCTGCAGTAATTTTTGTTTCATCATGTTTATGTGTCATAATATCATATTTAATGTAAAAAAAATGTAATAATCCCTACTATAATTAAAACTATACCTGTAATTCTCTTTTCATTATGCTCAATAAATTGTGAATTCATCATTTGAACGCCTTTAAATGCAAATATCACGAGTGTGATAATTCCGGTAATGCTGATTACTGCATATACAAGGGCTATCAATAAAATACCATTCAACCCATAGGCACCAGCTGTCAGGAAAAGACTTTCCACTTCCAGGCAGGGGGATAAAAACATGGTGGCCGCTAAAATTAATACCCACTTAGTTTTTGACTTTTTATAGTACTGTACATCTTTATTGGCAGTATGATGATGAGGCAGATTAACTGTAAAATATATTAATCCGAATATGATCAATAATACTGGGGCAATTACATGTACATACCCTTCATATTGATGTGCCAGCTTTGAACCTACCATTCCGAGAGCAATCCCAAGAATAACAGTACCCATCACATGGGCAGAGGCAGTGATAGATGCAACCAGTATCAATTCATATTTTTCCCATTTCTCAGACCTTGCAATAGCCACTAATGGCAACCAGTGGTTGGGGATAAGGGCATGAATAATCCCTAATAATATGGTACCCGTTATTATACTATACATGTTACAATACTATTACTATACAATTTTATCTTAATCAATTAATCTTTATTTTCTTTTTCATTGTGCTTGTTTATCATTTTCTTTTTCCATTTTACATACCAATGCTGGTGATGCAACGAAAGCAGGAAGTACAAAGCAATTGCTCCAACAATAGCAATAATAAACATACTGAGACCTACTGCCACACCAACTGCTGCAGTACACCAAACCGTGGCTGCTGTTGTGAGGCCATGTGATGTTTCTGCACTGCTGTTGCGATAAATAATACCAGCCCCAAGAAAACCCACACCGGTGACAATATTGGCTATTACTCTTGAAGCCGCAGCAACATCGCTAACAAGATGAGCTGCAACAGCTGTAAATAAAGTAGCACCGATACACACCGCAGCATATGTTCTTATGCCGGCATCACGACCATGCTTTTCTCTGTCAAAGCCAATGAAAGCTCCAAGTAGAAATGAGGCTATTAGTTTTACAACAATTATTAATTCAAGTTTGACATCCATTTTTCAGTATTTACATAACATAATAGTTATTCGGATTTTCTTCAGCCGGAACATTTTTATCACCACTCATCTGTTTTAAATGAATTTCTATGGTTGTAGAAAGACTTGTCATTGGTGTAGCCATCGGTGTGTTTTCAAAAATGTTTGTATGGGTACGGAAGCCCTGCCAATCAAGGTTTCCCAGTTTTAAAAGGGGCAAACAAAGCAGGGTTCCTACCCATAGTATTTTTATTCTTCTTCCTCTACATTGTTCATCTTCGACAATAAATCATAAGCTCCGTTAATCACCACTCTAATTTTCCTGTTAAATCCTTCTGGCAAAATCACTTCGGTATAACCATTTTCCGAAACACCTGTTACCACTTCAATTCTCTTAAAAGGAATATGCTTTTCAGTAGCTGCTTCTTTTTTCACATCGGTGGCTTTTTTTTCGTTATTCCCTTCATCTGCCGCTATAAAAATGTAAGATTTACCTGCTGATTGAACGATCGCTTTATCAGGCAGCGCAGTAGTAGTAGCAATACCTGTTTCTACAATTCCTTTTAAATACATCCCTGGCAACAGGTCATTGTCCTCCTGTAACAGATGCCCATGAACCCTAACCGTTCTTTCAGCACTGATTTCACGCCCAATCAAATGCACTTCTGCAAATCGTTCCTTTGTTTCATTATTCAATAAAAAACGGATTTTCTGACCAATCTTTAATTTCGGAACATCCTTTTCAAAAATGATAAGTTCTGCATGAAGGTGACGGGTATCTACAATTTCAAATAGTTCCTGGTTAGCGTTTACAAACTTCCCGATATTCACCAATACCTTAGTAACATAGCCTGATATTGGAGCATAAATATTTGCCCTGCCAGAAATGTTTTCCGGGTTAATTTTCTCGGGATTGATATTAATAAGTCCCAGTTTTGATTTTAATCCCTGCACTCTTGCCGCTATACTGTTATATTCGCTGCTGGCTTTTTGCAATGTTTTTTTTGCATTTACATTTTCTTTTGCCAGTTCCTGTTGACGTTCCAATTCTTCTTTCAGGTAAATCAACTGACTCTTATAATCCAGATAATCCTGCTGAAGCTGGATAAATTCGGGGTTTTCAAGTACGGCTATTACTTCACCTTTTACAACAGGCTTTCCCTGCAGCAAATCAGTATTTTTTAAGGTGCCACCATAGGGAGAAGATACTGTTAACAGCTGTTGCGGAGGAACATCTAGTGCCCCTGTTGCCCTGATAACGCTGCTAAGTTTTTTTTCTTCTATAGCACCGTACTGAATATTGACCGTTTTAAACTGGTCTTCCGACAAGTCCACCATATCTGCTTCTTCCGTTTTCGTTGCTTCAACCGGGATTGCTTCTGCATTTCCTTTAGGAGAGCAGGATGAAAACCATATGGTAGCCGCAGTCAGTATAACAAGTGAATTCAAAAATTGCTGTTTCATATTAATTTTATTTTAGTCCGTTCTACTTAATTGATGCCGCCGATAAATTCGATGGCAATGACGGTTTGATTATATTGATTTAAAAGTTTGGTGTATCCCTGTTTTACAACAACGGCATTATTGAGTGATTGTGTCAATTCATAATAACCGATTTCGCCGGTAGTAAAAGCCCTTTGTGCCTGTGTAATGATGAGATTGGTCTGTGGCAAAGCGGTATTTCGGTAATAGTTGATTTGAACTTTTTGTTTTTGCAATTCGCCAAACAGTCTTGCTAATTCACCTTGCAGGGTGAATTGATAATTGGTCAGTTCTGCTTCACGACGCTCCCGGTTTACTTCTGCCGCTTTTATTTTTTCTTTTTGTGCCCTGGCAAATATGGGAATGCTGACACCCAAATTAACACCTTGGAAACGACTGCCAACGCCATAATATTTATCAACTCCATTCACAGTTTGATACCCTACTAAAGATTGATTGAAATAGCCTACCGAGAAATCTGGTTTTAATCTTGATTGCTCAACAGCTTTCTCTTTGTTTGCAATATCAATCTGCTGTTTAATAAAGGCAAGTGTCGGGTTACCAGCAATAGCAGCGGTATCAAAATTTACCTGTATCTGCTTTTCAACAAGTAAAGTGTCGGCAGTTGACGTAACAGAAGAATCTGCGGTAAACACTTTCAGGCGGTTTAATTCAATGCGGTAATCCTCTTCTGCACTTCGCAATTGAGCCCTTATCTCATTCACCTTGCTTTCAGCATTGTAATTTTCTAATGCATTTGTTTCACCCGTTTTATATCGCAATGCAGAAGCTTTCAATATGTTTTCATAAATGGATAGCAGTTCCTTCAACAACCTTATTTCCTCCATCCAAAAACTTAACTGGTAGTACGATATTTTTGTATTCGCAGCAAGTTCAGTTTGATAAATTCTCAATTGCAGTTCACTGCTTTTAATATTTGACTCAGATAGCTTTATGAGACTTTTAAAGTACCCTGGATTCTGTATACCCTGGGTAATGCTGAAATTATTATCATATGCTATACGACTGTTATACTGCCCAAATGTGAGTCCTACATTTGTTTTGCCATAATCTTTCACAGTCTTCTTCAACTGCTGCTGGTAACTTATATCCAGCGCTCCCACTTTAACCAAGGGGTTATTCTTCATAGCTGACGCAACAGCATCATTAAGATTGATAACTATCTTTCGCTGTTGCGCATTTGCAGTAAAGGATGAGGCTAAAAACAGGATGAGTAATGAAACCAACCCTTTCGTCACATCAGGCTTCATCGTTTTGGGTTTTATCTTCTCAAACCATGTATATAATACAGGCAAAACAACCAGTGTTAGAAATGTGGCCGTAATCAACCCACCAATTACAACCGTCGCCAAGGGCTTTTGTACTTCTGCTCCGGAACCTGTTGACAATGCCATTGGCAAAAAGCCCAAAGAAGCAACCGTTGCAGTCATTAATACAGGTCGCAACCTTACAGAAGTTCCTTTTAAGATGATTGCATTTATATCTGTCATACCTTCCTTTTTTAATCGATTAAATTCGCTGATCAATACAATACCATTTAATACTGCCACACCAAACAAGGCTATAAAACCAACGCCAGCCGAAATACTAAATGGCATTCCCCTTAACCATAAGGCAAATACACCACCGATAGCACTCATCGGTATAGCTGTAAATATGAGCAGGGAATATTTAATTGACCCAAAGGTGAAATAGAGCAATAAGAGTATCAGCGCTAATGCTACTGGTACAGCCACTGATAATCGCTTATTGGCCTCTTCAAGATTTTTAAACTGTCCGCCATAAGTAATAAAATATCCGGGGGGCATTTTTACCTGTTTATCAATTTTTTCCTGGATTTCTTTTACAACCGATGAGATGTCCCGGCCTCTTGTATTAAAGCCAACAATGATTCTTCGCTTAGCATCTTCACGTTGTATCTGGTTAGGACCTAACTCCATATTGACATCGGCTACCTGCTCCAACGGAACCTGGTTGCCATCCGGTGCGGCTATAAATAATCCTTTAACATCATCAATACTCTGGCGTCCTGTTTTTTCTAACCTTACCACCATATCAAACCGTTTTTCGCCTTCATAAACAATACCTGCGGCTTCACCTGCAAAAGCAGCGCTGATGGTACGGTTTATATCTTCTACATTTAAACCAAATTGCGCAATCTTATCCCGGTTTAGTTTAACCATAATTTGCGGCAGACCAGTCACCTGTTCTACATATAAATCTTCTGCACCTTTTACCGTGGGTACAATCACACCAATTTTTTTTGCCAGATCTGCCAGTACATCTAGGTCTTCTCCAAATATTTTAATCCCCACATCCTGCCGAACACCTGAAATCAGTTCGTTAAACCGAAGTTGTATAGGCTGTGATAACCCATAGGAAACACCGGGAATTTTCTCCAGCTCCTTTTGCATCAATTCTGCCAGTTCTTCCCGGTTATGTGCACTGGTCCATTCCTTTTTATCTTTTAAAAGAATGGTAATATCACATGCTTCTATAGGCATAGGATCGGTTGGTATCTCAGAAGCGCCAATCTTTCCGATCACTTCTTTAACTTCAGGAAATTTTTTCAACAGTAAATCGGAGGCCTGTGTTATTTTTTCGATTGTTTGGCTTAACGAACTACCAGTAAGTAACCTTGTTTCTACGGCAAAATCTCCTTCTTCCAACGTGGGAATAAATTCACCACCTAATGTTTTAAAAATGACAAGGCTGATGACAAATACTCCCACAGCAATGCTCACCACTAATAATTTCATCTTTAATGCACCACGTATTAATGGCGTATAAAGTCGTTGGAAAAACTTCATCATTTTATCTGAAATATTTTCCTTGTGGCTGACTTTCTTACTTAATACAAGGGCACTCATCATGGGTACATAAGTAAGTGAAAGCAGGAATGCACCCAGTATGGCGAACGAAACTGTTTGTGCCATTGGGCCGAACATTTTTCCTTCGATACCAACCAGCGCAAGAATAGGCAGGTAGACAATCAGGATAATGATTTGTCCGAATGCAGCCGAGTTCATCATTTTACCTGCTGATTTATATACTTCATCATTCAATTGGTCTTGCGTCATTCTTCCGGCCTTTCGCAGGCCTAACTGATGCATGGTTGCTTCCACGATAATCACGGCTCCGTCCACAATCAAACCAAAATCAATGGCACCTAAACTCATCAGGTTACCAGAAACACCAAACAGGTTCATCAACGAAATAGCGAAAAGCATGGCAAGCGGAATGACAGAAGCCACTATTAACCCGGAACGGATATTGCCAAGAAAAACCACCAGTACAAAGATGACAATTAACGCACCTTCAATAAGATTAGTTTTTACAGTTCCTATCGCCCTGCTAACTAAAGCACTTCTGTCAAGAAAGGGTTCAATGACCACACCTTCTGGCAAGCTTTTCTGGATCTGTAAAATTTTATCTTTTACACTGTTAATTACAATACTGGAATTTGCTCCTTTTAGCATCAAAACAATTCCACCAACTACTTCGCCTTCTGCATTACGGGTTAATGCCCCGTATTGCGTGGCATGACCCAGCTGTACCGTTGCAATATCCCTTACCAACACGGGTGCACCGCCGGAAGTTCTTGTAACCACAATTTTGTCAATGTCAGTGATTGTTTTAATAAAGCCTTCGCTGCGGATAAAATAAGCATTGGGCTTTTTATCTATATAGGCACCGCCCGTATTCTGGTTATTCTTTTCAAGCGCATTAAATACATCTGCGATGGATAGATTGTAACTGCGAAGCTTATCAATATTCAATGCGATTTCATATTGCTTTAAAAGACCACCAAAACTGCTTACATCCGCAATGCCGGGTGTGCCAAGTAATTGACGACGAACTATCCAATCCTGTATCGTCCGAAGCGACATGGCATCATATTTATTTTCATACCCTTTTTTTGCATGTAAAACATATTGATAAATTTCACCTAACCCCGTAGAAATAGGAGCCATCTCAGGATTACCGATGTTATTGGGTATTTGGTTGCGTGCTTCTATCAACCGCTCACCTACTTGCTGACGGGCCCAATAAATATTTGCATCATCATGAAATACAACTGTAACAACTGATAATCCAAATCTGGATATAGAACGAATTTCCTGCACTTCCGGAATGGTGGCCATAGTCTGTTCCACCGGGAATGAAATGAGTTGTTCTACTTCCTGTGCCGCCAATGATGGGCTCAGTGTAATTACCTGTACCTGGTTATTGGTAATATCAGGAACGGCATCAATCGGCAATTTATTTGCCGAATAAACACCCCATATTATTAATGCAAGTGTAAAAAGACCAATGACCAATTTATTTTTTATGGAGAATTGAATGATTTTATTAAGCATATTTTGATTTAATATTTTGAAACAAGGCGATAATACTTAGTGATAATGCCAATTATCGCCATGAGCATTACAATACCAAGCACTATCAGTGTAATAACTTTTATAACCCGCATCCACAAGGGCTTTACAGGATCTTTAATCCTGCTGTAACCTGATTTACTGCGGGTAATTGACCTTTTTCTCTTGGTCATAACCACATGGTAAACAAAATGATAAAAATGTAAAAGTCAGCGCATGACAATTGCACTGAAATGAGAAGAAATTAAGCAGTTAGTTTGGGAGGCTGCCAGATAGAATAGGAAACTTCGGAATTAAAATTTTCGACATCAAAGGAGTCCTTTTCAGATCGGAAAAGAATTTTTAGAAACTGTACCTTACTCAGAGGATTATAAAAGGCTGCAGCTGCACAGCAAGAACAGGTACAAAAAGGTGTGCACGCTTCTTTCGAATGATTATGTGCTTGATGATTGGAGGAAGTTGAAATTTTGGATTCTGATTTTGCATTACATTCCGTGCTGTCACTGCATGTAAGGCATGACAAATAGAGCAGGGAAAAGCCTAAAAAGAAAAATAAAAATTTCATTGAAGCAAAAATAGCTGTATATATTGCAATTTTCAGTAGAAATAGACTCCTAAAATGGCAATATGGTTGCAAAAGATGGAAGATCAGGCTATTTTTTCCGATTTCGCAACTCTTTTTCCGCCCCATTTTGAACTGATAAAGAATAATGCAAACCCACTTATTACAGTGATCAATCCAAAAATGGAAAATATTCGAAGCAGCCAGTTACCGATATGATCCCTACTTTCATAATCCATCGTGTGCATCATCCACAGAAAATCAAATATTCTCCATTTATTATTCCTGAATTTTTGAATAGTTCCTAATTCACTGGCAACGTAAACAGTCGTTTTTGATGGATGTTCAAAGGTAATGGCATAGGCAGGCAAAGGGCTTTCCCGATATTCATGATGACCACTTGTAACAGTTAAGTATTCAACTGATTTTGCTTTAGGTTCTCCATTAAATCTCATTTTAGCTACATCAACCGCTTCTTCTTTTGTCAATGGTCCACGAATCCGACCTGTTTCTGCATCGGCAAGATGATTCATTACCTGCATACCATGTCCATCATTCGTTTCATTCTGAATGGTACTTATACAACGAACCTGGTAAAAAGGCTTGCCCAAAATTTCAATCAATTGAATGGAGACAACTGAATCAATGCGATGAATCTTTTTTATTGTATCCAGCACTACTGTAGGACTGACCAGAGAAATATCAGAAGAGAAAAGCGTTGCATCTTTCTTTTGAAAGTCACCATGCACTTCATCCATATTGCTCCAACTGAAATATAGGCCACCAATTGTCCATAATAAAAACTGAATGCCTAAAATAACACCAAGCCAGCGGTGTATTTTTCGTATGTAGTAGTGTTTACTTTTTGCCATAAACAATATAGGTTGTTGGTTTATTTTATTTTTAAAAGACTTGCATTAATAGCCACCACAACGGTACTCACACTCATTAAAACGGCACCGGCAGCAGGGCTTAACAGGATTCCCATTTTGTACAATACTCCCGCCGCCAATGGTAAGGCAACTACATTATAACCCGTGGCCCAAATCAGATTTTGGATCATTTTTCTATAAGTGGCTTTGCCAAACTGAATCAATGAAACAATGTCTTGTGGATTGCTGTTGACCAATATAATCCCTGCTGTTTCCGCCGCAATATCAGAACCAGATCCAACTGCAATCCCGATATTAGCCTGCGCCAAAGCAGGGGCATCATTGATCCCGTCTCCCGTCATCGCAACGAATTCTCCTTCTGCTTGTAATTCTTTTATTTTTTCTAGTTTTTGATGTGGTAAGACCTCTGCAAAGAAAAAATCCATACCCAACTTACGGGCAACCGTTTCCGCCACTCTTTTATTATCACCTGTAAGTAACACTGATTTTATATTGTCAATACCCAAAGCACGAATAGCTCCTGCTGATTCTGGTCGAATAGTATCTGATAACGCAATATATCCTGCAAGTTGATTGTTTATTAAAATAAATACTACGGTTTCAGAAGCATCAGTCATATAATGCTCGGGTAATTCAATATTCAACTCTTTAAGATATCCTGGACTAACAATTTTTACATCGTAACCTTCTATAGCTGCTTCTACTCCCTTTCCTGTGATGGCCTTAAAACTGCTTACAACTGGAATTTGAATCGCTAAGATTTTTGCTTTCTGCATAATTCCCGTTGCAATTGGATGTTCTGAGTTCTGTTCCAAAGCTGCAGCATATTTTAATAATTCGTTTTCAGAAAGACCTTCAGTCAATGAAACAATCTTAGCAACTTCAAATTTCCCAACCGTCAACGTCCCGGTCTTATCAAATACCAGCGTTGTTATCTTTCTTGCATTTTCAAAGGCAGTTCTGTTCTTTATAAGTAAACCATGTTTGGCAGACAAGGCAGTTGATTTTGCAACAACCAATGGTACGGCTAATCCCAACGCATGGGGACAGCAAATAACAATTACTGTTACCATCCGCTCAATAGAAAATGCCAGGTCTTTTCCTGATAAATACCATACGAGAAATGTAGTGATACCTGCAACAATCGCAATCAGCGTTAGCCATCTTGCTGCTCTGTCTGCAATCAATTGTGTTTTTGACTTTGATTTTTGTGCATCCTGTACCAGCTTTATAACCTGTGATAAGTAGGAGTCCTTTGCGCCGTGTGATACAGCAACCTTTATGGCACCGTTACCATTGATAGCACCTGCTATCACTTTATCACCTTTTGTTTTCTCCACCGGTTTTGATTCGCCGGTGAGCATGGATTCATTGAGATAACTTTCACCATCTACGATAACGCCATCCGCGGCAACCTTCTCACCGGGTTTAATAAGTATCACATCATTTTCTTTCAGCGACTCTGTTTTTACTTCAGATATTGTATCACCATTTATCAAATGAGCATCATCCGGCATCAACTGTACTAATAACTCCAATTCCCTTGATGCACCAGCAACAGATTTCATTTCTATCCAATGTCCTAATAACATGATTAGAATAAGTGTTGCTAACTCCCAAAAGAAATCCATGCCATTTAAACCCAATACAGTTGCTACGCTGTAGATATAGGCTACTGAAATGGCAAATGCCACCAATGTCATCATACCGGGATTCCTGGCTCTCATTTCACCAACCAATCCTTTTAGAAAAGGCCAGCCACCATAAAAAAATACAATAGAAGATAAAAAGAGCAATATATATTTTAAACCGGGAAAGCTGATATGAATATTTAACCAATGCTGTATCATTTCTGACAGAAGCATAATAGGAACCGTAAGCACCAGCACAACATAAAATCGTTTTTTAAAATCTGCTATCCCTGATGCATGGGCTTCATGTCCGCCATGTGCACTTGATTTTGCAAGCGGCACTAAGGTCATACCACATAAAGGGCAGTTTCCCGGGGCATCCTGAATTATTTGAGGATGCATGGGACAGGTGTACTTTTGAAACCCTTGTGCATTTTGCATTTCAACAACAGGTGCAACATGCTTTGCGGGGGAAGATGTTTTTTCATTTTCAGGTTCCGTGTGTTGATGGTGCGAATGAGAATGTTCCTTCTCTTTTGCTTCAACAGGAACGAGTGTCATTCCGCATTTGGGACAACTGCCGGGTTCGTTCTTCACAATTTCAGGATGCATTGGGCAGGTGTACATTGTACCTTTTCCGCTGTTGTTGCCATGATGTTCCATAACGATAAATTATAGCTTTAAAAAACTTATATCAGTTTTAATACAATCTTCTTTTATATTCCGGGTCTATTTTCCCATCTCCTTTAATTTAGCCTTCATAAAATCAATTTCCTTCTGCTGCGATGAAATAATATCATCAGCCATTTTTTTTATTTCAGGGTCGCTGATTTTTGCACCATTTACCATTAGCAAAGCCGCCGCATGGTGGGGTATCATTGATTTTAAAAATTGCTTGTCAGATACTGCTGTTTGTACCCGTATAAAAAAGAAGCAGGCTACAAGCACTACAGCACTTATAGCAATAATAATCAGGTTCAATTTTTTATTCATGTACATACCGCCCATTATTAACATTTCAATGATTATCATAGGTGCAGTCATAAGCCCGGCCATGTAAAACTGGTTGACATTGATAAAGACGTTGGCAAACTTATCAACCATTGAATACATCAATATAAACATGGCGATAAAAGAGATAACTGTCATCCATATTAATTTTGAATATTGCGGTTTGTGAGCCATTGGCATGTTTTCCATTTTATGATTTTCCATACTGTTATTTTTTTAAGTTAAAAAATAGAATCTCATTTTGTGTCAGCTTAAATAATATAATCAATAGTGCCATGTCAAATCAATTCCCCATTTATAGTCGCTGTCATAATTTGTGCTGATGGAGAATGATTTGGCGCATTTTAGTATCGGATACTAATACCGGCACCCAAACCATAGTCACTATCATACAGAGTACTTACAGAGAAAGTTCGAGATATAAAGTAGCGTAGCCCAAGTGTATACTCTTTATCTGTGTTTACTCTACCGTCAAAAAATAACCTGGTTGTAATTGGCATATCCCGCCGTTGGAGTTGCGCTCTAAAACGGCCCGTTTGGTCTACCCGTATTTCAGTCTCAATAAAAAATGGCAATAAATACAAAAAGCCAGCTTCAAAAATTCGGCGATTGTCTTTGCTGTTTGGCTTCGGATTCATGGAGGCACTTTTGTTTAAGCGGTAATCAAAACCAACAAAAGCAGCGAGGAAACTTCTTTTATCAAGGAACCGCAACAGGTGTGATTCGGTTTCATAATCTCCTTTCCAATTCACCCGGCCATCAAAGCGAAATTGACTTCTGTTGTTCGATATAAAGGCCTCTAACCAGGCACCGTTAGACAATGCACTTAAATCAAACCAATGTGAAATAAAGTTGTCTTCCTTCTTCAATGTTTTGTAGCCGGTTTTAGCAAATTCATTTTGTTCAGAGCCTTCATAGCTGACAATGCGGGCCATACCAGTAGCCATGTGGTATAAAATATGGCAATGAAAAAACCAGTCCTTTTCTTCATTAGCCAAAAACTCAATGGTAACAGTTTCCATTGGCAGTATGTCAAACGTATGCTTGAGTGGTGAATAATCTCCCTGTGCATTTATCAGCCGGAAGAAATGGCCATGCAGGTGCATGGGATGGCGCATCATTGTGTTATTGAACATTTTAAAACGTACAACCTCACCTTTCTTTATAATTATTTTATCTGCTTTCGAAAGAGGCTTGTCGTCAAAAGACCAGATATAGCGCAGCATGTCCCCGGTAAGGGTTAAAGGAACTTCACGAATTGGTAATTTTTTATCAAAATCTGTACGCTCTACCGATCGCAGCATATCGTAAGTGAGAGCCTCGGCAGCTATTTCATTTCCCTTATTCATGCCAGTCATGTTCATTCCCGTCATAGATGGGCTTTCTTTTTTAGTGCCCATATTCATCCCGTTAATTTTTTGGGTCGTATCCTTTTGCTGCATGTTCATGTTTAGCATGGAGCTTTCTTTGCCCTTGCTTCCCATGTCCATTTTATTTCTTTCCCGTAGCATGGCAAAATAATTTAGCTTAGGGATCTCAGGTGCATTTATCTTTTTTCCGCTGCCAAAGTAAACTGAACTATGGCCGGAGATATCAGCAGCCGTTGCTCTTAGTTCATATGATCCGTTAGCAGGAATGGTGATTAGTATATCATAGGTTTCGGCAATTGGGAAGTCAATTTTATCTACTTTCACGGGCATTACATCCTTTCCATCTGCCGCTATAATGGTCATTGGTCCCCCTGCAAACTGCACCCAGAAATATGTGCCAGCACCCCCATTGATAAGCCTGAGCCTGACGGTTTCACCGGCCGTAAATTCAGGATACTCGGTTACTTGCCGTCCGTTGGCCAGAAAGGCATTGTAATACACATCGGAGACATCCATTGGCGGCATCCGGCCCCATTCCTGTTTTGCCTTATCACCCAGGTATCCTTTTACCAGTGCTTCCCCCCAGCTTTGCACTGATTTTCTTTTAATGCCATACCATTCATAATTTGCTTTTAATGAGCGAACTACGGTCGACATACTTTCATTGGTCCAGTCCGCAAAAAGAATAACTTTTTCCTTTTCAACCCGCTTGTTTTTTGGATAAATCACAATAGGCCCATAGAGTCCTACCTGCTCCTGAAGCCCCGTATGGGAATGATACCAATAAGTGCCGTTTTGAATCACAGGAAAAGAAAAAGTGTATGTGCTTCCTGCTTCAATTGGAGGGGTCGTTAAATAAGGAACACCGTCTGCTACATTCGGCAGAAGCAAACCATGCCAATGAATGGAAGTCTCTACTTTCATAAGATTTCGCACATGAATAATAGCTGTATCACCCTCTGTGAAGTAAAGCGTAGGTGCCGGGATAGTGCCATTGATAGCAATAGCTGGCTTTAATTTACCTTTTGCAAATGTAACCATGGTATCAGAAACATTTAAATGATACTCAACACGTTTGCTTGCATCTTTTACTGTAGCTTGTTGGGACATGTTTACGTCATGCATGTTGTGCTGTGCAAGTAAACATACAGGCGAGATTGCGCTTAAGAGAAGAAGAAATGTTTTCATTGCTGACTTTTTTAGTATGTGATAAAAATAGTACCAATTAAACTAAACATAATGATCAATAGTGCCATGTTAATCCAATTCCCCATTTGTAATCGCTGTCATAATTTGTGCTGATGGAAAATGATTTTGCAATCATATACCTTGCTGCTACATTATATTCCTTATCGGTATTTATCCTGAAATCAAAAAAGAAATTATTACTTAAGGGTAAATCTCTTCTTTCCAATTGCAATCGCAAACGACCTGTATGGTCAATTCGCCATTCAGAACGTATAAGCATAGGCAATAAATAATAAAAGCCAGCATCAAAAACCCTACGATTATCTTTTGAGTTGGGTTTGTTTGCTAATGGCAGCGTTTTATTTTTTCTATAATCATAGCCTATATAAAAGGCGAGGTATTGTTTTTTATCGAGGTAACGAAGTAAATGCGTTTCCGTTTCGTAATCACCTTTCCAACTTACTCTTCCTTCAAATTCCAATGCCATTTTATTGTTTGAAATATTTCCACTCAACCATGCACCTTGTGAATGCACTGACAAATCATACCAGGGATAAAAAGCATTATCTTCTTTTTTTAATTTCTTATAACCGGTTTTGGCAAATTCGTTTTGTTCACTTCCTTCATAGCTTACTATCCTTGCCATACCTGCCATCATGTGGTATAAAATATGGCAATGAAAAAACCAGTCCTGTTCTTCGTTGGCTTCAAACTCAATAGTAACTGTTTCCATTGGCTTGATATCAAATGTGTGTTTCATGGGCGAATATTCACCTTGAGTATTGATGAACCGAAAAAAGTGGCCATGCAAATGCAACGGGTGCCGCATCATGGTATTATTGGTTAAAACGAATCTTACTCTTTCTCCTTTTCTGATAAGTATTTTATCAGCAGTTGATAAAGTTTTAAAATTAAATGACCAAACATACCGGAGCATATTGCCGGTAAGTGCAAGCTTAATTTCCCGTGGTACTAAAGAGGAATCTAATGTGGTTGGATGCAATGCCCGCAGCATGTTGTAATTGAATTCACCCGGAATTTCCATTTTCATATCCATGCCTGCCATATCGTCCATCTTCATGCCTTCCATATGCTGCATACTCATTTCTTTCTTTTTGGCTATAGTATCAGCAGGCATACTCATATTCTTCATGTCCATGCCCTGCATTTTGCCCATATCCATAGTCTTCATGTTCATACTGCCCATTTGCTGCATCATCTTAAAATAATTCAGCCTCGGAATATCCGGGGCTTTAATATTAGGGCCATTGCCAAAGAAAGCGGACGAATATCCCATTACATCCCATGAAGTAGCCCTAAGTTCTGCAGTGCCTGTTTCGGGCACTGTAATCAATACGTCGTAAGTTTCTGCAATAGCAATTTCCAGTTTATTTACATTAACAGGAGTTACATTAATTCCATCAGCGGCAATTATACGCATGTAACTATTTGCATATTGCAGGTTGAAATAAGTAGCAGCCGAACCGTTGATAATCCTTAGCCGGATTATTTCTCCCGGCTTTGCATCTTTAAATTCATTTGTTTCCTGCCCGTTCAATAAGAATTTATTGTAGTAAACATCAGATACATCCATGGCGGGCATACGCTGCCATTCCTGTTTCAGTTTATCTTTAAATGCACCTGCTGCAATAGCTTCTCCATAGCTTTGCAATGCTCCTTTTTTAATAGCATACCATTCGCCGCCACGTTTCAGGTAACGTAATACCTGATGTGGGTTTTCATCTGTCCAGTCGGATAATAATAATACATACTCCTTCAATTGCGGCTCTGGCTGAGCGGGGTGTATTACAATAGAACCATACAATCCACTTTGCTCCTGCAACATAGTGTGTGAATGATACCAATAAGTACCACTTTGTATCAGTGGAAAAGTGAACGTATAAGTTTTGCCAGCTTCCACAGGAGAAGTTGTTAAATAAGGAACACCATCTTCTTTATTGGGCAACAATATGCCATGCCAATGGATAGATGTTTCCATCTTCATCATGTTATGTACCCTAATGATAGCAGTATCGCCTTCAGTAAATTCAAGAATGG
>Ga0208492_1000099_pt1 | contig 89744 bp, 97 predicted proteins | sample Subbioar_CSW14AB_FD_184820 | JGI IMG/M metagenome (GOLD analysis project Ga0208492, IMG submission 184820) | Serpentinite rock and fluid subsurface biosphere microbial communities from McLaughlin Reserve, California, USA - CR12Mar_CSW14AB (SPAdes) | ecosystem: Environmental > Terrestrial > Deep...
CCCATCCACGCCTTACTGTCGTCACCACGCAGGGCAACGATGGCACGAACCCATCTACGTGGATGGCCGGGTCAAGCCCGGCCATGACGCGGAAGGAAGGGCGGACTCAGATGTCGGCGTATTCGGAGACTTCCTGGGCGCCGCCCGGATGCGTCACCGCGCCGTCATGGGCATCGCCCACGGTCTGGGCGTATTTCCACAGCGTGCCCGACTGGTATTCGGTCTTGCGCGGCTTCCACTTCTTGCGCCGCGCCGCCATCTCCTTGGCGGAGACGTCCACGCTCAGAATGCCCTTCACGGCATCGATGGTGATGATGTCGCCGTTCTTGATCAGGCCGATGGGACCGCCGACCGCTGCTTCGGGCCCGACATGGCCGACGCAGAAGCCGCGCGTGCCGCCCGAGAAACGCCCATCGGTGATCAGCGCGACCTTCTCGCCCATGCCCTGGCCGTAGATCGCCGAGGTGGTCGACAGCATCTCGCGCATGCCGGGGCCGCCCTTGGGGCCTTCGTAGCGGATGACGATCACGTCGCCTTCCTTGTACTTCTTGCTCTGCACAGCCTCGAAGGCGGCTTCTTCAGAGTCGAAGACGCGGGCCGGGCCGACATGCTTCAGGCGTGCCATGCCCGCCACCTTCACGATGGCGCCGCGCGGCGCCAGGTTGCCCTTCAGGCCGACCACGCCGCCGGTCTTGGTGATCGGATTGCTGATCGGACGCACCACATCCTGGTTCTTCGGGAAGGTGACGCCCTTCAGATTCTGCTCGATGGTCTTGCCGGTGACGGTCAGGCAGTCGCCGTGGATGTACCCGCCCTTCATCAGCTCGTTCAGCACCACCTGCACGCCGCCGATCTCGTACATGTCCTTGGCCACATAGCGCCCACCCGGCTTCAGGTCGGCGATATAGGGCGTCGACTTGAAGATCTTGGCGACGTCATCGAGATCGAACTTGATGCCGGCCTCATGCGCGATGGCGGGCAGATGCAGCGCGCCGTTGGTCGAACCGCCGGTGGCGGCCACCACGCGGGCGGCATTTTCCAGCGCCTTGCGGGTGACGATGTCGCGCGGACGGATGCCGAGCTTGATCAGCTCAACGATCTGCTTGCCCGAGGCTTCGGCATACTGGTCGCGCGTCTCGTATGGCGCTGGTGCTCCCGCGGAGCCTGGCAGAGCGAGACCGATGGCTTCCGACACGCAGGCCATGGTGTTGGCGGTGAACTGGCCGCCGCAGCTGCCGGCCGACGGACAGGCGACGCATTCCAGCTCGTGCAGATCCTTGTCGCTCATCTTGCCGGCGGCATGCTGGCCGACACCTTCGAACACATCGACCACGGTGACGTCCCTGCCGCGGAACTTGCCGGGCAGGATCGAACCGCCATACATGAAGATCGACGGCACGTTCAGGCGCACCATGGCCATCATCAGGCCGGGCAGCGACTTGTCGCAGCCGGCCAGGCCGACGATGGCGTCGTAGCAATGGCCGCGCACGGTCAGTTCGGTGCTGTCGGCAATCACTTCGCGGCTGATCAGCGACGACTTCATGCCCTGGTGGCCCATGGCGATGCCGTCGGTCACCGTAATGGTGGTGAATTCGCGCGGGGTGCCGCCATTGGCCTTCACGCCCTTCTTCACAGCTTGCGCCTGACGGCCGAGCGTGATGTTGCAGGGCGCGGCCTCGTTCCAGGTGGTGACGACGCCGACGAAGGGCTGGGCGATGTCCTTCTCGGTCATGCCCATGGCGTAATAGTAGCTGCGATGCGGCGCGCGCTCGGGGCCGACGCTGACATGCCGGCTCGGCAGCTTCGCCTTGTCGAGGCCCGGATTGGCTCTTCCGCTCTTGCCGGCCTTGGCCTTCACGCCTTTGGCTTTTTTGGGCGCGGCTTTCGTCTTCTTGGTTGCCATGGTTGCTGGTCCCATCCCTTGAGGCAAAATACAGGGGACGGAGCATAATCCAGCGGATCAGTGTCCGGCCAGAGCCTTGGGGCTGGCGGGTGGCGGATTTTCGGCCTTCTTTTTTTCGCGCCGCAATAGAGCGGAATTCAACTCGGCCCCGAAGATGAAGAGCACCGCCGAGACGTAGAAGAAGACCAGGGTGATGATCACGCCGCCCAGACTGCCATAGGTGGCGCTGTAGCTGCCCAGTTTGGCGACGTAGACCGAGAACAGGCTGGCGGCCAGCAGCCAGAGCGCCGTGGTAGCGATCACGCCCGGTAGAAGGCTGCGCAGCTTCAGGCTGCGCCCCGGCAGCCAGCGGTGCAGCGCCAGCAGGCCCGCCAGCATCACCAGGGTCGCCAGGGTGTAGCGCACCGCGCTGAAGGCCCAGCGATCCGCCTCGCCCAGCGGGAAGAGCCAGAGCAGACCTTTCCAGATCACCGGCCCGAGGATCACCAGCACGGAAAGCAGCAGGAAGACCACGCCGCCCACGAAAATGGCGCCGATGCTGCCCAGCTTGATCAGCCACCAGGGCCGCTCTTCCTGAATATCGTAAGCGGTGTTGAGCGCGATCCGCAGCGCGTCGATGCCATTCGAGGCGACCCAGAGCGCGCCCAGCAGGCCCAGGGTGAGCAAGCCGCCATCGCGGCTGTCGAGGACTTCGTGAATCACCGGCGAGAGCGTCTTCGCCACATCCTGCGGCAGCAGATTCAGCATGCTCTCCATGGAGGCAAGCCCGCCGGCGGCATTGCCGAGGAAGCCCGCGAGCGCCGCCAGGAAGATCAGGAAAGGAAAGATCGCAAGCAGGCCGGTATAGGCGATATGCCCGGCCAGCTCAAAAGATAGGCTGTTGAACATGGCCCGGCCGGCACTGAGCAGCAGGCGGCCGAAGCCCAGCAATCGGGTATTCATCCCGGCTTCCCGGTCTGCACCTGTTTGAGCAGCGCGGCGCAGTCGCTGTCGGTCTCCAGGCCGGGTTCGATGAAGGCGAGGATCGAGGCCAGCGGCGTCAGCAGTACGCCGAGCGCAATGGCACCTGCCCCGCGCGCCGCCAGCGACGTGGCATCCACGCTGACGGCAGGCCGGCTGAAGGCGCCGTTGATATTGATCGGCGCTCGGGCCGACAGCAGACTGGAATCTTTCGGATGGGCCTTGATCTTCAGGCCGAGCAGTTCCTGTGTCAGGCTGATGCTGCCTTCGGCCGTCACCGTGGTGTCGGTGGTATCCAGCACGAAAACGCGCGGCACCATCAAACCCCGCTCGACATTGAAATCGGTCACAAAACAGCGCAACGGAATCTGTTTGTCGCCGCCGGCCCAGAAAAGTGCGGCCTGGCCGATATCCAGGCCGACCAGTTCCATCGCCAGATTGGACAGCGATCCATGGTCCATCGCCAGGCGGATATCGCCATTGGCGCTGCCGAGCGACTTCTGCACCGTATCGCCATAGCCGACCAGCTGGATGCGACCGTTGATCTCGCCGCTGCCGCTGTCCTTCAGGCCGGCGGCCTCCAGGAAACGTTCCAGCCGGAATTTATTGAGCTTCACGTCGTACTGTGTCAGCACGGCGTCGCTGCGGGCGTCAATGCGGATGTCGGCATTCACCTGCCCGCCAGCCACGCCCAGTTTCAGCGGGCGCAGATGCAGCACGCTGTTCTCCAGCAGCAGATCAAGATCAACGCCGCTGAGTGGCGTATTCGGCGCTTCCACTTTGTCGCCGCGGAACTTCACTTTGGCATCGACCTGGCGGATCTGTTCGATTGCCAGCGGCGCGTCAGGCAATACCTTGGGTGGCGGGCCGGCTTTCGCGGCCACCTGCCCTGCTTTCTGGGCCGCAGCTTTCTGGTTTTCGGTCATGGCGGCGGTATTCGGCGCACGCTCCCCTTCCGGCCGAAGGCCGATCAGCGGGCCGATATCGCGATAGTCCAGCACCTTCGAATGCAGGTCAGCCTCGATATAAAGCCGCTCGCGGCCCGTATCGACCCTGATCATGCCGCCGAGATCGCTGTTGCCGACCCGGCCAGCCATGTTCTCTATCCGCAGGATGGCGCCGTCGCGTTGCAGCCTGCCCTTCAGATCGTAGGGCGGCGTCATCGGCAGCGGCACACCGGTGATGATCTGCAGCTTGCCGAGATCGGGACCGCTCAGGGCCACCTCGAGATCGAGGCCCTCGAACTTGATCGGGTCGGCCAGCGTGCCCGAGATGCGCCCCTTCGTTTCACCCACGTCCAATTCAATGGTGAGCGGATAAGGCTCCTCATTCTCGCGCAGCGACAGCAGCGAGCCGCCGGTCATGCGCAGCCGGAAAGCCTCGCCATGCATGGTGCCTCGCCCGCCCAGGCGCACACGATCAGTGCCCTCGCCGCCCGAAGCCCGCACGGTATCGACCTGGGCATCTACATCAATACCGGCCTTTTCGTCGTGATAGAGGAAGCGGCCATCCTGGATACGCAGCCGGCCGATTAAAGGCATCTCGGTGCGATCTTCCGGCGCGGCAACGTCCGTGGCCGCCTCCACACCAAAGGTCCAGTTGCCTTCGCCATCGGCGCGACGCTCCAGTGCCACCTGCGGCTTCACCAGCAGGATTTCACGCAGCACGGTACGACCGCGCAGCAGTTCGCGCAGATCAACCACCACCTCGGCACGCTCGAAACTGATGAGTTCCTTCTCGCGCGCCCAGTCGGCATTGGCCATATGGAAATCTTCGATCACAAAACGGGGGGTGAGCGACCATTCGCCATCCAGGCGGCCATTGATCACGGTCTGCCGGCCGGTCGCGGCGGTGATGAAGCTTTGCGCCGGATTGCGCAGCCAGTTCCAGTCAAACAGCGCGGCAACCGCAACAAGGGCGAGCAGCACCACGGCAAAGCCGCCGGCCACCCAGTGCCACCACGGACGGCGCCAGAAAGACTGTGAGGCGGTTTTTTCCCGCAATTCCGGTGTTTTCGCCCTGGGATCAGGCGTGGCCATGGCAATCTCCAGTAGGGTAACCAAACCGTTGGTATGTCATTGGAGTTCCGTGGAAATTGGCCGATCACGGAAATTGTTAACTCCCGTTTAAAATTCGTTAATCATGCTCTGTCAGAGTCGGTGTCATGGGCGTTCAGACGGAGATCATTATCCCGCGCTATGTCGTGATGACACGACTGGCAGACAGCTGGATTCCGCGCGCCTCCCATGGCGATGCCGAGCGCGCCGAAGCGGAAGCCTTCCGCTGGCGCCGCATCTATGGCCCAGACCGCACCCGCGTCGCGGAATATCTCGTCCCGGAAGAAATCGAGATGCCGTCATTGCACGAGGCGGTCACTGTTTCCGCAGTGCCGATTGTGCCGCGCCGCTCGTCACGGATGGTGCCGGACAAATACCATGCCTGGCGCGAAGCCGGCCTGCGCGCGCTCGCGCTCTATCTCGGCTTCGGCTTGGCCACCCGCGCCGTCGACCTGCTGATCGTCCTGGTCCAGCATTAGTTTCCTGGCACGGCCTGCGCTAGACTCGCCGGCAGTTTTCTCACGCCCGAGTCCAGCATGCTCTCCGTCATTTTCGCCATCATTCCGATCTTCCTGCTGATCGCGCTCGGCGGCGGGCTCAAGCGCTTCAACTTCCCCGGCGATGCCTTCTGGGCGCTGGCCGACAAGATGACCTATTTCATCTTCTTCCCGGCCCTGCTGATCGACAACCTGAGCAGCGCAAGATTAGGCAATCTCGACCCGACCGGCATGCTGGGCGCGCTGCTGGCGGTGATCCTGCTGCAGGCGGCCCTGGTCTATCTGCTGCGGCCTTTGGCGAAAGTTGACGGACCTGGATTTACATCGCTGTTCCAGGGGTCGGTGCGCTTCAACACCTTTGTCGGCCTCGGTGCGGTGGCGGCGCTGGATGGCGGCGCCGGCATCACGCTATTCGCCATCGCCATCGCGCTGGCGATCCCGGTGCTGAACGTGCTCTGCGTGCTGACGCTGGCGCGCTATGGCGCGCATGGGCAGAGCACCAGCTTCAAAGGCCAGGCACTGTTCCTGATCAAGAATCCGCTGATCATCGCCTGCATGATCGGTATCGTAATGAATCTCACCGGTCTGTCGCTGCCGCGCGGCATCGAGCCGATGTTCAAGATGCTGGGCGGGATCGCGGCGCCCATGGGTCTGCTGACGGTCGGCGCCGGCCTGCAATGGGAGGCGGCCCGCAATGGCGGCCGCGCCGTGCTGCTGGCCTGCGCGCTCAAGCTGGCGGTCTATCCGCTGATGCTGTTCGGCGCAGCAAAGCTTTGGGGTCTGGGGCCGCTGGAAACCCAGGTGATGGTGCTGTGGGGCGCCATGCCGACTGCCAGCGCCAGCTACATCCTGGCCAGACAGATGGGCGGCGATGCGCCACTGGCGGCGGCCATTGTTACCATCAGCACTGTGCTGGCCTTCGTCACCGTGCCGATCTTCATGCTGCTGGCGGGCGTCTAGTTCTTGGGGAAGTCCAGCCCCATGGCTTCGTAGCGCTCGGGGTCGTCGCCCCAATCCTCGCGCACCTTCACGAACAGGAACAGGTGAACGCGGCGGTCGAACTGTTCTTCCATGATCTTGCGGGCGAAGGCGCCGATGCGCTTGATCATCTGGCCATTCTCGCCCAGCACGATCTTCTTCTGGCTGTCACGCTCGACGAAGATCACCTGTTCGATACGGGCCGCGCCGCCCTTCTGGTCTTTCCAGTTCTCGGTCTCGACCGTGATCGCGTAAGGCAGTTCGTCATGCAGGCTGCGATAGACCTGCTCGCGCGTGATCTCGGCGGCCAGGAAACGCATCGGCACATCGGCTAGTTGGTCTTCCGGATAAAGCCAGGGCCCGGCCGGCATGCGTTTGGCCAGATCGGTACGGACGTCGTCGACGCCCGTGCCCTTCTCGGCCGAGATCATGAAGACACGATCGAAATCGTAGGCCTCGCTGATTTCCTTCGCCATCCCGAGCAGCTTTTCACGCGGCACAGCATCCACCTTGTTCAGCGCCAGCAGCACGTTCTTGCGTTTGCGCTGCTTGAAAGCCTCGACGATGGCGCGGCTTTCATCATCGAAGCCACGTTCGGCGTCGACCAGCAGCAGCACGACATCGCCTTCATCCACACCGCTCCAGGCGGCATTGACCATGGCACGATCCAGCCGGCGCTTCGGGGTGAAGATGCCCGGCGTGTCGAGGAAGATCAGCTGCGTCTGGCCTTCCATGCCAATCGCCGTGATGCGGGCGCGCGTGGTTTGCACCTTCTTGGAGACGATGGAAACCTTCGCGCCCACCAGCTTGTTCAGCAAGGTGGACTTGCCGGCATTGGGCGCGCCGACGATGGCGACGTAACCGCAATGCGGCGCCGCCGGAGTATCTGTGATGTTTTCAGTCATGCTTTCTCGGTGACTATCCGGTCGAGCAGTCGACCGGCGGCTTCCTGTTCAGCGGCCCGTTTCGAGCCACCCTGCCCCTTGGCCGGATCGCCGGAACCCAGCTTCACGGCAACGGTGAAGCGCGGTTCATGCGGCGGGCCTTCGGTGCTGACGATTTCATAACGCGGCGCGGCCATGCCGCGCGCCGCCGCCCATTCCTGCAGGGCGGTCTTGGGATCCTTCGCGGCGCCGTTCGCGACCTCATCCAACGCCGGTTCCATGTAGCGGCGCACAAAGCGCTCAGCCACCTTAAGGCCGCCATCGAGATACAACGCCGCCACCACAGCTTCGCAGGCATCGGCAAGTATCGCCGGCTTGCCGGCGCCGCCGGAATCGCGTTCGGAGCGCGACAGCTGGATGAAGTCGCCCAGACCGAGCGACTGCGCGAAACGCGCCAGGCTTTCCTGCTTCACCAGCGCGTTGTAGCGCAGCGCCAGTTCGCCGGCCTCGGCCTGCGGAAAGCGCTCGGCCAGCAGTGTGGCGACGACCAGACCCAGCACGCGGTCACCGATGAATTCGAGACGGTTGTAGTCGCGCACGGTTGGCGGCGTTTCGGCGGCCTTGGCTTTGGCCGACTTGGCGCGGCTGCGGCGCGGATTGGCCGAAGGATGCACCAGCGCTTCTTCCAGCAGTTTGGCGTCGGCGAATTTATGGCCCAGCGCCTGCTGCAGTTGGTCGAGTGCCGGTTTGCGGGTCTCCGCGCTCAACGCCGGCCTCAGTTGATACCGGTGAACATGCGGTTCCAGCGCAGCGCACTGAACCAGGTCCAGGGCTTGAGCAGCGAGGCGCTCTGGTCGATCGAGATCCAGCGCACTTCGGCGCGGCCGATCAGATGGTCGGCCGGCACATAGCCGACGCCGCCGACTTCGACCGGCACGCGGCTGTCCTGCGAATTGTCGCGGTTGTCGCCCATCATGAAGAAATGGCCAGCCGGCACGGTATAGACGCCGGTATTGTCGCCGGCATTGTAGTTATAGAGGTTGAGCGTGTTGTAGACCGCGCCGCCCGGCAGGGTTTCTTCCCACTGCTCGATGCGCTCGACAATATTGCCAAAGCGGTCACGGCGCTCGAAATCCTCGACGCGACGACGCTTCACCGGCTCGCCATTGATGAGAAGGACACCATCGCGAATTTGCAGGCGGTCGCCTGGCAGACCGACCACGCGCTTGATGTAGTCGACGGAAGGATCGCGCGGCCAGCGGAACACCACGACATCGCCGCGCTTGGGCGCCGAACCGAGGATGCGACCATCGAAAATCGGCGGGCTGAAGATGATGGAATACTTGCTGTAGCCGTAGGCGTATTTCGAGACGAAGACATAGTCGCCGACCAGCAGGGTCGGCAGCATCGACTCTGACGGAATGTGGAACGGCTCGTAGGCAACGGTGCGGATACCGACCGCAATCAGCACGGCATAAACGAGCGTGCGCAGGCTGTCCCAGAGATCGCCGCCGCGCGTCTTCGCCTTTGCCACTGCCTGCTCCTGATCCATATAAATCAATCCCTTACGCGTAAAATCCGGCGCGCCGGAGCGCATCAAGCCGTGGTCCGCCCGGCAAAGTCAAGCGCTGGCTAGGCCCCTGATCAGACAGGCATTTTCGGCCTGGCCGAGATGATCACGATGGCCTGCGCCATCGGCGGTTCGTCGGTCAGCGAGATGTCGATCTGAGCTTCGTATCCAGCAGGTAACAGGCTTTCCAGCCGCGCCAGCGCACCGCCGGTCAGCGCCATCGACGGCTTGCCGCCGGTGAGATTCACCACGCCCATATCGCGCCAGAACACGCCCTTGCGAAAGCCGGTGCCAAGCGCCTTGGAACAGGCCTCCTTGGCCGCGTAGCGCTTGGCGTAGGATTCGATACGGGTGAGTTGCCGGCGATCGGAGCGCGCCTTTTCAACGGGCGTGAAAATACGGTCGAGAAAACGGTCGCCGAAACGCTCAATCGTTTTCTCGATCCGCCGGATATCGATCAGGTCGGAACCCAGGCCGATGATCATGCCGATCTCGCCGTCAGACCACGCGCATCGTTCATCAGGGCGCGCATGCGGCGGATCGCGCCATCCAGGCCGCCGAAGATCGCCTCGCCGATCAGGAAGTGGCCGATATTGAGTTCGACGATGGTGGGAATGGCCGCCACCGGCGTCACGGTCTCGAAATTCAGGCCGTGGCCGGCATGGCATTCCAGGCCGAGTGTTTCGGCATGCGCCGCGGCTTTGCGGATACGTTCTAGTTCAACAGCCTGTTCGGCGCCTTCGGTCTCGCAGTATTTGCCGGTATGGATTTCGATCACCGGTGCGCCGAGTTTCTTCGCGGCGTCGAGCTGCTGCTCGGAGGCCTCGATGAACAGCGAGACGCGGATGCCCGCATCCGACAGTCTGGCGATCATAGGCTGCAAATGGGCGAACTGCCCGGCGGCATCCAGGCCGCCCTCGGTGGTGCGCTCCTCGCGGCGCTCCGGCACGATGCAGGCGGCATGCGGCTTGTGGCGCAGGGCAATCGCCAGCATCTCTTCCGTCGCTGCCATTTCCAGATTGAGCGGCAGGCTGATCTCGGCCATCAGGCGGTCGATGTCGCTGTCCGAGATATGCCGGCGATCCTCGCGCAGATGCGCGGTGATGCCATCGGCACCGGCGGCAGCCGCCAGTTTCGCGGCGCGCACCGGATCGGGATGTTTGCCGCCGCGTGCGTTGCGGATGGTGGCGACGTGGTCGATGTTGACGCCGAGGCGGAGGCTGCGCACGGTCATGGTCGGACTTCCTATTTCAGGCCACGCGAGCCGGGCTTGATCGCCGGGATTTTCTGCAGCTCGGGCGGCAGCGCATCGGCCGTATAGGACGGCACCTTGAAACCGCAGAGCGCAAACAGCGGCACGCCGAGATCGACTTCGCCGTCTGACCGGTCAACGATGCAGGAGGCCGCCACGGTGACGCCGCCATGCTCCGTGATGCAGTCGATGCATTCGCGGCTCGACTTGCCGGTGGTGACGACATCCTCCGCCATCAGCACGCGCGCACCCTTGGGGATGTCGAAGCCGCGGCGCAGCGCGAATTTACCATCGACGCGCTCGGTGAAAATCGCCGGTACGCCGAGCTGGCGCGCCAGTTCGTAGCCGACCACGACACCGCCCATGGCCGGCGAGCAGACCAGGTCGACCGGTTTCGGGCCATACTTGGCGCGCAGCTTGTCTGCCAGCGCCTTGCACAGCGCTTCGGCGCGTTCGGGATACATCAGCACGCGGGCCGACTGCATGTAGACCGGGCTGTGCAGGCCGGAGGTCAGCAGGAAATGGCCCTCCAGCAGGGCCCCGGAGTCACGGTAATGCTGCAGCACATCCTCACGATTCATGGTCTTGCGGTCTCTTTCTTAAGTCAGCGGGTCAGCCGCGAGCACGTTCCACCGAACTGATGACGGAGGTGGCACGCAACGCCGCGATGATGTTTGTCAGGTGCTTCACGTCGCGCACCTCGATATCGACGAACATCTCGAAGAAATCGGTGGTGCGGTTGGTGATCTTGAGATTGGTGATGTTGCCCTTGTGCTTGGCGATGATCGTCGTCACCGCACTCAGCGCGCCGGGCTCGTTATTGATCAGCAGATTGACGCGGCCGACATGGCCATGCGTTTTCTCGCCATCCGAAGGCGGGTCCCAGGCCAGATCGAGCCAGCGCTCCGGCTGCTCGGCGAACTGCTCCAGCGTCTCGCAGTCGATGGTGTGGATCGTCACGCCCTTGCCGGTGGTGACAATGCCGACAATACGGTCGCCCGGCAGCGGATGGCAGCAGCCGGCGAAATGCATCGCCATGCCGGGGATCAGGCCGCGGATCGGAATGCCGCTACTGCCGGCCTTGCCGTGATCGGACGGCTGGCGATGCGGGCGCGGCAGCGGCGGCGCCTTGTCGGCCTCGTCTTCCTTCTGGCCCGGGAAGACGATGTTGATCACCTGCCGCGCGGTGAAATTGCCCTCGCCCACGCCGACGAACACATCGTCGGCATTGCGCAGCTTCAGCACCTTCACGACCGGGTCCAGCACCTTTTCGGTGGCGGAGCTGTCATGCTCCTTGAAGGCCTTGGTCAGGATCGCCTTGCCCAGTTCGTGATACTGGCCGCGCTGCTGCTGGCGGATGAAGCGGTTGATGCAGGATTTGGCGCGACCGGATTTGACGAAATTCAGCCAGGTCGGGTTGGGCGCCGGAACTTTCGAGCGCAGGATTTCCACCTGGTCGCCATTGCGCAGCACGGTGCGCAGCGGCACCACGCGACCATTCACCTTGGCGCCGACCGCCGTATCGCCCACATCGGAATGCACGGCATATGCGAAGTCGACCACGGTGGCATCGCGCGGCAGAGCGATCAGGTCGCCCTTCGGCGAGAAGCAGAAGACCTGGTCCTGGAACATGTTGAGCTTGGTATGCTCCAGGAACTCTTCCGGATCGGAGGCCTGATCGAGGATTTCCAGCAACTCGCGCAGCCAGCGATACTGCCGCGCCTCGGCTTCCGGCGCCGGAACATGGCTGCCGCCATTCTGCTTGTACTGCCAGTGCGCCGCGACGCCGAGATCGGCAATGGTGTGCATCTCGTTAGTGCGGAGCTGGATCTCGATACGCTTGTTTTCCGGACCGATCACCGTGGTGTGCAGGCTGCGATAGCCGTTCTGCTTCGGTGTCGAGAGATAATCCTTGAAGCGGCCCGGCACCGACGGCCAGGTCTGATGCACCACGCCGAGCGCGTGATAGCAGGCTGCAACATCGGCCACCACGATGCGGAAAGCCATGATGTCAGAGAGCTGCTCGAACGCGATGTTCTTGCGCTGCATCTTCTGCCAGATCGAATAGGGCCGCTTCTCGCGTCCCGACACCCAGGCCTCGACGCCCTGCTCCGCCAGCGTACGCTTCAGCTTGTCAACGATGCGGTCGACCAGGCTGCCACCTTCATTACGCAACTGATCGAGGCGCGCAATAATGGACGCGCGCGCATCGCCGTTCAGCTCGGCAAAAGCGAGGTCTTCCAGTTCCTCGCGCAGGTCCTGCATGCCGATGCGGTCGGCCAGCGGGACATAGATTTCCATCGTCTCCTTGGCGATGCGCCGGCGCTTGTCGGGATCCTTGATGAAATGCAGCGTCCGCATGTTGTGCAGGCGGTCGGCCAGCTTGACCAGCAGCACGCGGATGTCGGTCGACATCGCCAGCAGCAGCTTGCGGAAATTCTCGGCCTGCCGCGTGCGGTCGGACTGCAGCTCGATACGCGACAGCTTGGTGACGCCATCGACGAGGCGCAGCACATCGGCGCCAAAATTCTTCTGGATCTCTTCGGGGGTCGCGACCGTGTCTTCCAGCGTGTCGTGCAGCAGGCCGGTAGCGATGGCAGTCGCATCCAGCTTCATGCCAGCCAGGATGCCGGCCACTTCGACGGGATGGGAGAAGTATGGATCGCCGGATGCGCGTTTCTGCGCGCCATGCGCTTTCATCGAAAACACATAGGCGCGATTCAGCAAATCCTCGTCCGCCGACGGATCGTAGGCGAGGACTTTTTCCAGCAATTCTACCTGGCGCATGACTCGCGGGCGCATCGTCTTTGGTCCGTTCTCCGGTCCCTCCGGCAAACGGTTGTTCCTAAAGACTTATTTTGGGCTATTTTACGCTGGGAACAAGCCCAGCGAGAGGAAAAAGCTTAATAAAGCCGCCGGATCACTCTTCGACAGGAGCTTCCGGCTCTTCGGCGGCATCATCGCCGTCATCGCCATCCGCTTCTTCGATACCCATGCCTTCGGCAAGGTCTTCGTTGTCCTGCGGGACGCCGGCCCACTCACCCGACTGCATCAGGGCGGCCATGTTGTCCTCTTCCGGCTCGTCGACTTCCGGGCTGTCCTGCATATCGCCGATCATGCGCTGGCGCAGACCTTCGATATCCACGGTTTCATCAGCGATTTCGCGCAGGGCGACGACCGGGTTCTTGTCGTTGTCGCGGTCCACCGTCAGCGGCGCGCCGGTGCCGATGGCGCGGGCGCGCTGAGCCGCGATCAGAACCAACTCGAAGCGGTTCGGGATCTTGGTGACGCAATCTTCGACGGTGACGCGGGCCATGGCTTACCCTCGGGCAAAACAGGAGAAAAACGGCGGAAGCGAGTTATTAAGGGCCTTTCCGCTCCGATGCAAGGCTCCATTGAAGCAGAAACGCAGGCCGGACGCCAATAAAATCGTTATAACTTATTGATTCTTATAGGATGCACTGCCGCAATCAGCTCGGTTAAAGCCGCGCCGCTGACCGGATGACGCCAATCCGGCGCGATTTCCTGCAGCGGCAGCAGCACAAACAGCCGTTCGGACAGCCTCGGATGCGGCAAATCGGGCCCTGCTCCCCGCCCCGTCTGGGCCTGGCCACGATAATCGATCAGGTCGAGATCCAGCACCCGGGCTTCCCAGCGTTGCTGGCGCACCCGGCCGCAGGCCGATTCGACCCGGTGCAGCACGGCCAGCAGCTCAGCCGGCGAGAGCGCCGTCTCGACCTCAATCACGCCGTTGATGAAATCAGGTTGCTCCGATACCGGCTGCGGCCCGGATTGCCACCAGGAGGAGCGCTGCAGGATCGAGATACCCTCACCCGCGAGCAGCGACAGCGCAGCCTCCAGTGTCGCGCGCGGCGAGCCATAGTCTGCACTTGGCAGATTGGCACCGAGCGCAATGAAGATGCCGTCTGATTTTGTTACAGCGTTTCCACTTGCCATCGCGATTGCAGAGTTAGCACACTGCCTGCATAAGAAGACCGCATAACGCGTTAGCGTGTTTACAGCAAAGTCATATGGAAGAGGATAGGCAATGAAGTTTTATCAGCAGGAACGCGTCGCATTATTCATCGACGGCGCCAACCTCTACTCCGCCGCCCGCAGCCTTGGGTTTGAAATCGACTATCGCCGCCTGCTGGAATCCTTCCGCAAGGAATCCCAGCTGGTGCGCGCCTTCTACTATACGGCGCTGGTCGAGGATCAGGAATATTCGCCGCTGCGCCCGCTGATCGACTGGCTCGACTATAACGGCTTCACCATGGTGACCAAGCCGGCCAAGGAATACACCGATGCCATGGGCCGCCGTAAGGTGAAGGGCAACATGGATATCGAACTGGCCATCGACGTGATGGAGATGGCGCCGCATATCGACCATGTCGTGCTGTTCTCCGGTGACGGCGATTTCCGCCGTCTGGTGGAAGCCGTGCAGCGCAAGGGCGTGCGCGTCAGCGTCGTCAGCTCGACCCGCACGCAGCCGCCGATGGTGGCCGACGAACTGCGCCGTCAGGCCGATACCTTCATCGAGCTGCAGGAACTGATGCCGAAGATCATGCGCGATGCCACCGCGCGCGACCAGTCGCGCTCGGCCGGCGTGCATGCCACGCTGCGCAGCGGCCAGGGTGCTGATCGCGGCCCCGAGCGCGGCCCCGAGCGTGGCAATGTCGCGCATACGAGCCCTGCCAATGCGATGGACGATTTCGACGAAATCGACACCGCCGATCCGCGCAAGCACCTGCGCTGATCGTCGGCCCGCCCCACGCCGATGACTGCTACCGTCCCTGCATTGCCGGGCCACGACTGCCCGCTCTGCCCACGCCTTGTCGAATATCGCACCGCCAATCGCGCCACCTTCCCGGATTTCTTCAACGGTCCGGTGCCGCCCTGGGGCGATCCGCAGCCCGCGCTGCTGATCGTCGGGCTCGCGCCCGGCGTAAAGGGCGCCAATCGTACCGGAAGACCCTTCACTGGCGATTATGCCGGTGAATTGCTGTATTCGACGCTGATCAAATACGGTTACGCCAAAGGCCAGTTTAAGGCAGACCCGAATGACGGCCTGCAGCTGGTGCGCAGCCGCATCACCAACGCCGTGAAATGCGTGCCGCCGGAAAACAAGCCGACGCCCGCCGAAACCAAGACCTGCATGAAGACTTACCTGTCGGGCGAGATCGCCGCCATGGAAGGCCTGAAAGCGATCCTGGTGCTGGGCCAGATCGCGCATGTCGCAGTGCTGGATGTCTTGAAGATCAAGCGCGCTGCCGCGCCGTTCGGCCATGGTGCGGAACACAGGCTGGTGAGCGGCGCGACGCTGTTTTCCAGCTACCACTGCTCACGCTACAACACCAATACCGGCCGCCTCACCGAGGCGATGTTCCATGCGGTGTTCGACAGGATCAAGCAGGTGACGGGCTAGGCCCGTCACCGCTCAGAATCAAGCCTTCGGCTTCATCATCAAGGCATTGAAACGCCGCTCCGGGCGCGGCGTGATGGCGATATTCGCTTTGCTCGCCATCTCAGAATTGGGATGGAAGACCGGAATGATGGCCTGCTCGTTCATCGCAATCTCGATGGCAGCCTGCACCAGCGGCTTGCGCTTCACCGGATCCATCTCGGCCTGCGCCTTCTCGATCGCCGCATCGATGTCGGTATGCGAGAACTTGGTACGGTTGGCGGTGCCATAGATGCCGCCCGGCGTATGAACCAGCGCGCGCGGACCGATCGAAGCTTCCTCGGTGCCGTATTGCGCCATGAAGATGGAATATTCCTGCTTGGTCGCCTGCGTGAAGAAGACCGTGCCGGGCACGGCTTCTACGGCAACCTGCAGGCCAAGACGAGTCCAGGACTGCCCGACCGCCTGGGCAATATCCTTGTCCTTCGGATAGCGGTCGCCGGTGGCATGCAGCGTGATCTTGAAACCGTTCGCATAGCCCGCTTCCTTGAGCAGCGCCTTTGCCTTTTCGAGATCGTAAGGATCGACCTTGAGCTTGGTGCTGGTGCCGTCGAAACGCGACGGCAGGAACTGCGAGGCCGGCGTACCCGAACCGTCGAGGATGCGGTCGACAATCAGCTGGCGGTTGATGGCCAGCGACAGCGCCTTGCGGACACGGCGGTCCTTCAGCGGATTGCCCAGCAGTGCGGGCTGGCCGTCCTTGGCAGAGATGAACGGGCTGACATCGCGCACGGCATCCATGGCGATATACTGCACCGTGGCCGAGGCGCCGCTGGCAATGGTGAAGCGCTTGTCCTGCTTGATGCGGGGAATGTCGATCGTGGGCACTTCGTCGATGGCATCGACATCGCCGGCCAGCAGCGCGGCAATGCGCCCGGCATCGCCCTTGATCACCTTCTCAGTCACCTTGGCCCAGGGCTGCTTCTCGCCCCAATAGGCATCATTGCGGTTCAGCACCAGCTGCTGGCCATTCACCCAATCTGCTACCTTGTAAGGGCCGGTACCGATGGCAGCGCCCGCGGCGCCATTGTTGAAATCGGCAGTGCTGGCGGCGACATGCTTCTTGGAGATGATGAAGACGCGCGCCAGGTCGGAAGCCAGCGTCGGCGACGGCATTTGCGTGGTGAAACGAATCTTGTGATCGCTAAGTTTTTCGCTTTTCACGATCAGGCGGGTGAACTGCGTGAAGGGATTCGGGCTGTTCGGCACCTTCGGCACGCGCTCCAACGTGGCGATCACGTCGTCGGCAGTGAAGTCCGAGCCATCATGGAATTTCACATTCTGGCGCAGGTCGAATTCCCAGGTGACGGGATCGACGTTGCGATACGCCGTGGCGAGGCCGGGCACCAGCCTCAGCTCACTGTCCAGCGCCAGCAGCGCATCGAAGATCAGCGAATGCGACGAGCCCTGCGGGAAACCGTTGAAGAAATGCGGATCGAGCGTATTCAGCTCGAGCTTGGTGCCGATGATCAGCGACGGCGCACCCTGCGCGAAACCACGCGAACCAATACCGGCAGCCGCCAGCGTCGCAAAGGTTCCACCCATGAACAGGCGGCGGGAAACTGGAAGCATGCCGATTTTCCTTCTGGTTTTTGATGTCGCGTCGGACCTATAACAAACGCCTTCGTGTTTTGAGTCAATCAGACAGGTGACATTAAGCCATGCCGCGCAGTTATCGCATCGCCATTGGTGGCTTCATGCTGGAAAGCAACGGTCATGCACCGGTTTCGACCCGCGAGGAGTTCGAATCCGCCGTGCTGCTGGAGGGCGAAGCCCTGCTGGCCGATCTTGCCAGCCGCAATCCACGCAGCCCCACGACGCTGACCGGTTTCACGGCGGAGATGGACAAACTGGCCAAATGGGAGCGCGTGCCGCTGGTGATGGCAGCCGTTGGCGCCTCCGGCCCGGTGGATCAGACATTCTTCGATTGGGTGGTGGACCGCATGCGCAAACTGCTGCGCGACGCCGGACCGGTGGATGCGGTTTTCCTGTCGCAGCATGGCGCGGCGACCGCCACGGTCGATATCGATCCAGATGGCACGGTGTTTCGCGCTGTGCGCGAGATCGTTGGGCCTGACGTGCCAGTGGTGGCCACGCTGGACCTGCATGCCAATGTCAGCCCCGCGATGGTGGAGCTTGCCGACATCCTTGTCGCCTATCGCGAGAATCCGCATACCGATATGCCGGATCGCGGCGCCGATTGCGCCCGCCATCTGAAGGCGATGCTGGACGGCATGAAACCGCATTCGGCCTTTGTGAAGCTGCCCTTCATTCCGCCCTCGACCAGCCAGAACACCAAGTTCGGGCCCTATGCGGATGTGATCGCCTATGGCCAGACAAAGGTCGGCAACGGCGTGCTCGATGTCTCGATCTCTTCAGGCTTCTCGCTCGGCGATACGCCAAAGAACGGCATGTCGGTGATCGTCACCGCCACGGATGCCAAACAGGCCGAAGCCGTGGCAAAGGATGTCGCCAGCCATTGCTGGAGCCAGCGCCAGCGTTTCACCACCAATCTGACCAGTCTGGAGCGCTGCACCGAGATGGCGCTGGCCTGCGGCAAGGATGCGTCAAAGCCTGCTCTGCTGTTTGCCGATGTGGCCGACAATCCCGGCGGCGGCGGTCGTGGCAACACCGCCTATATTCTCGAAGCTTTCCACAAGGCCGGCGTCGCCGGCTGCGCCATCGGCCCGGTCTACGATCCGCTGCTGGCCGCGGACGCGCATAAGCTCGGTGTCGGAGCCAGCTTCGAGGCCAAGTTCAACCGCGATGAAACCACCACCTTCTCCGAAGCCTTCACGGCACAGGGCAAGGTCATCGCGCTGAGTGATGGGCTGTTCGTCGGCCGGCGCGGCATGGCGGCTGGCCGGACTCTGGATATGGGCAAGGCCGCTGTCGTGCAGGTTGGCGGCATCCAGGTGGTCGTCACCACCAACCGGCATCAGGCGCTCGATCCCATGTTCTTCGAGACTTTCGGCATCGATATCGCCGCCCTACGCAGCCTGGTGGTGAAGTCACGCGGCCATTTCCGCGCCGGCTTCGAAGAGTTCTACCCCGATGACCGCATCATCGAGGTGGACGTGCCCGGCCTGACCACGCCGATGCTGAAGAATGTGCCCTGGCGCCAGGTGCCGCGGCCGATCTATCCGCTTGATCCGGAGACGACATGGGCGCCATGAGCGCCCATTCTTCTTGAGAACATTTCAGAAACATGCTAAAATTCGCGCATAATAAAATCAATCACTTAAGGCGAATTCAGCATGGATGCCCTCCTCACTTCGGCTATCCCTGACCATCAGACCATATTCGGCCATCTGAACAGCCGTTTCGATTTCGAGGCGGCGATGCAGCCCTTCCTCGGGCGGACCCCGGCGCTGCAGCGCTATGACCTGTCGCTCGACCTGCCGGCGCTGGAGACTGCCTGCCGGGAGGTGATCGCCCGCCATGGCCTGCGCGGGTTCCGCAACACGGCCGACGATGTGGCCAATCCGGCCTATGGCTCGCTGTCACTGACCTGCAACCCCGATACCGCCGGCGATCCGCACAGTGCCACGCTGGGTTCGGCGCATTTGCGCAACGGCCAGTATTTCTATGGCACCGACAAGACACTGGCGCAGATGCCGAAGCTGAAAGGCGACTACTACGACAGCTACGGTTTCCGCCAGCTCACACCTGCAGCCGGCCATGGTGCGCTGGGTGAATTGATGCGCGGTTTCACCCTGCCGGTGATCCGCTCGCGCCTCAGCGTCATTCCCGGCGACAATGCGGAAGCGCTCAAGGACAGCTACGGCTGGCACCGCGACGAGCACATCTTCCACAATCTGCGGATCAACATTCCGGTCTGGACCGCGCCGGAATACCTGCTGGAAATCGAGACCGTGCTGTCGCAACCGGAGCCGGGTTCCGCCACCGCGCAGCGCCATCACCTGCGGCATGGCTTTGCCTGGTCCTGGGATACCAACCAGCCACATCGCGTCTTCGCCAGCGGCCTGACCGCGCAGTCACGCTGCCATCTGGTGATCGGCCTGGCACCCTGGTTTGACTATGATGCCAGCAATGATACATGGTCGCCCAACCAATGGTTCGGCCGCACGCATCCGCATGATCTGGTCGCCGAGGGGCTGGCGCATCCGCTGATCCGGGCCAGCAGGAAGCGCTAGGTCAGAGCCATTTCATCTTGCGCAGCAACAGTATCTCGGCAGCGAGCAAGCCGAGTGTGATGCCGCAGACTGCAGCAAAGGCCCATGGCTCATCTGCAAACGGAATACCGGCGACATTCACGCCGAGCAGACCAGCGATCAGGCTGGGCGGCAGCAGGATGGCGGTCAATGCAGTCAGGCGATTGGTGGTCGCCGCGATCTGCTCGCTCATCAGCGTGGTCAGGTCTTCGTGCAGGATCGTCAGGCGGTCGCGCAACGAATCCAGCGTTTCCACACTGCGCAGCACCTTGTCGGTCAGTTCGCGCAGGCGCTGGCGGTCACGGGGCGAAATCCAGTTGCCGGTCGCACCCTGCAGGCGGAACATCGCCTCACGCTGCGGCGCCATGTAACGGCGCAGCGAGATCACGCGTCGGCGCATGTCGCTGAGTTCTCCGCGCGCCTCGCGCACGTCGCATTCCTCGATCTGGTGATCAAAGGTATCAACTTCGTCTTCCAGCTGCTCAAGCACCGGTTCGATATATTTGAACACCCGGCGCGCGACCTTGGTCAGCAGGTGACCGATATGCAGCGGCCCCTGCCCCTCGCCCAGCTCTTCTCGGATGTCGCGTAGCGCATGCAGGTAGTGATCCTTGTCGCGCAGCGAGATCATCCGGTGCTCGTCGGCCCAGAAGTGAATCGGCACCAGGTCGAGCGTATTCTCATGTGGATCGCGATTGACGCCGCGCAGCACGGCGATCAGCCCGCTATTGGTTTCCTGAACGCGCGGTCGCGACTCTTCGGCCAGCAGCGCGTCACAGACCACCATGTCGAGGCCGCTTTCCTCGCGCAGCCACCTCTCAGCGGTCGGATCGTCGCGTTCCAGATGCACCCAGAGTGCGCCCTGGGCAGGTCGCCACCGCCGGATTTCATCCCAGCCGATTTCGCGCGCGCCGCCCGAGCCATCCAGAATCATGGCGAAGCGCAGGCCGGGCTGCTGGCCATAAATCAATCCGCGCTGCTGGTCCATCCGCTCTCTCAGCTTCAGCCGTACCGATCTTCTTTCCACGGATCGCCGGTATTGTGATAGCCGCGCACTTCCCAGTAGCCCGGCGCATCGCGATCCAGAAACGCGATATGCTTAACCCACTTGGCGGATTTCCAGAAATAGAATTGCGGCATCACGATCCGCACCGGACCGCCATGCTCGCGGGTCAGCGGCGCGCCCTCCCAGGAATGCGCCAGCAGCACATCCGCTGCCGAAAACATTTCCAGTGTCACATTCGTGGCATAACCGTCATAGGACTGGAACACGACATGCTTCACCTCGGGCCGCGGTCGCACCGCCTTGAGGAAATCCCGTGCCAGTACGCCGGACCATTTGTTGTCGTAGCGCGACCAGGCGGTGACGCAGTGGATATCGGAGACCGTGTCGCTCTGCGGCAGGTCGAGGAAATCGTTCCAGTTCAGCTTGAGCGGCTTTTCGACCAGGCCGCCAACGGTCAGCTGCCAGCGGTCGAGCAGAATATTGGGCTGCACGCCGAGATCTAGCACCGGCCAGTCGCGTGTCAGGCGCTGGCCCGGCGGCAGGCGGCGCTTGTCAGGCGAGGAACTTTCGCCGGTCAGCAGCCGGCCATCCCTGGCCCATTGCTGCTTGGAGGCGATCAGCTTGTCTTTGATCTGGCCCAGCAGGCCGGGCTTGTAGTCGTCGCTCATCGCTTCGCCTCCGCCTGCCGCTGTTCCCGGCCGGCTAGTCCTTGGTCTTCAGCAACCGGTGCTGCTCGCGCTTCCAGTCGCGCTCCTTCTCGGATGCGCGCTTGTCGTGCAGCTTCTTGCCGCGCGCCAGAGCGATCTTGGCTTTCGCCCGGCCGCGCTCATCGAAATATATGGTCAGCGGCACCAAAGTCACGCCGCCCCGCTTCAGCGCACCGACCAGCTTGTCGATCTCGCGATGCTTCAGCAGCAGCTTGCGGTGTCGCCGTGGTTCATGATTGAAGCGGTTGGCACCGTGATATTCCGGGATGTGCGAATTGATCAGCCAGATTTCGCCACCCTGCTCAGCCGCATAGGCGTCCTGGATGCTGGCGCGGCCGTCGCGCAGGCTCTTCACCTCCGAGCCGACCAGAACCATGCCGGCATCGTAGGTTTCATCCAGATGATAGTCGTAACGCGCCCGGCGGTTTTCGGCCACCGTGCGCGGTTGCTGCGGCATGAAGGATTACTTCTTCTTTTTCTTGCCGGTCTTCTTGGTCGAGGACTTGCTGCCCTTCGACTTCGGACCGACAAGGCCGAGCTGGTTGACCAGCGCCTTGACGCGGTCGGTGGTCGCCTTGGTCGGCGGCACCATCGGCAGGCGAAGTTCAGCCGAGCAGATGCCGAGCAGCTCGGCGGCATACTTCACCGGACCCGGGCTGGTCTCGGCGAACAGCGACTTGTGCAGCGGCATCAGCTTTTCCTGGATCGCCAGCGCCTTGGCATGGTCGCCGGCGAGGCTGGCTTCCTGCATCTGCGACACCAGCTTGGGCGCGATATTGCCGGTCACCGAAATGCAGCCGGTGCCGCCATGCGCGTTGAACGACAGCGCCGTGGTGTCGTCACCATCCAGCTGGCAGAATTTCGGCCCCGAAGCGATACGCTGCAGCAGCGGACGCTCCGGATTGCCGGTGGCATCCTTCACACCGCGAATGCGCGGCAGCTTCGACAGCTGCGCCATGGTCTCGACCGACATGTCGATCACGCAGCGCGGCGGGATGTTGTAGATGAAGATCGGAATCTTCGTGGCGTCGTGGATCGCCTTGTAATGGGCATACAGGCCGGCCTGGGTCGGCTTGTTGTAATACGGCGTCACCACCAGCGCGGCATCGGCGCCGGCCTCCTGGGCATGCAGGGTCAGCTCGATCGCCTCGTCGGTCGAATTCGAGCCGGTGCCGGCCATCACCGGAACTCGGCCGTGGGCCGCCTCGATGCAGATCTCGACCACGCGCTTGTGCTCATCATGGCTCAGGGTCGGGGACTCGCCCGTGGTGCCCACCGGCACCAGGCCGTGCGTGCCCTGGGCAATCTGCCATTCGACGAAATCGCCGAACGCTTTCTCGTCCACTAGCCCCTTCTTGAACGGGGTGATGAGTGCGACGAAAGAGCCCTTGAACATGATGGTTCCTTTACCTTTGCGCGTTACGAAACGGGTAGCCGCGACCTTACCCGCGCCGGCAGCCCCAAACAAGGGCAAGCCGAGCTTTTGCACCGGCCGGCTGACTGCTATCATCTGATTGGATTTGCGAAAGATTCGCCGTGTCGCAGCATTGTATCGATTGTCCCTCTAGCCGCAGGCGCCCGGGTTTGCCCCGAAGCGTGATCGCTGCCCTGTTGGCCGGGTTGTACCTGATCGGCGTAACGCCGGCTCTCGCTCGTCAGCCCGTGCCCGAAACCAAGCCGGCGCCCGAACTGGCCTCGACCGGTACGGCTGCGCCGGTACCGTCGGCCAAGCCCCGGCGCGGCACGCCCCCAGCACGCCCCGAACAGACCCGTCTGCCGGCCCATCACGAAATCCTCAGCGCCGCCGACCGTGAGATCGGGCGCAAGGCCTTGCAGGAAGCCGCCGCCTATCGGTTCGACGCGGCGCGGCGCATCGCCGCCACGGCCAAGGAGCCGCTGATCGCCCAGCTGACCCGCTGGCTCTGGCTGCAGAGCACGAACAGCGGTGCCAGCTTCGAGGAGATTACCCAGTTCATCGCCACCAAGCCCGACTGGCCGGCCCGCGAAGCGCTGCTGCGGCGCGCCGAGGAAGCCATCGATGGCGCCACGCCCGAGGGCAAGGTCCTCGCCTGGTTCGATACGCATCCGCCGGAAACCGGCCTTGGACTGCTGCGGCTGGGCGAAACCCTGCTGCGGCTTGGCCGTGACAAGGATGCCTTCCCGGTCATGCGGCGCGCCTGGGTCGATGGCAACCTGTCACAGCGCGACGAAAAAGTGCTGTGGAACGAATTCGGCAACCGCTTCACGCCAGCCGATCATGCCGCGCGCACCGATCGCCTGTTATGGGATGGCAATATCGAGGCCGCGCGCCGGATGCTGCCGCGCCTGACTGACGATGCACGCATGCTGGCCGAGACCCGCATCGCGCTGGCCAACAACGTGCCTGGCGCCGAAAAGATGGTGGCCGCCCTACCCGCGCATCTGCGCGATGACGGCGGCCTGAATTACGACCGAATCCGCTGGCAGCGCAAGCGCGGCATGAACGATGGCGTCGAAGCCCTGCTTTACAACGCGCCGGACGATTTAGGCCGTGCCGAGAAATGGTGGGTCGAACGGCATTTCCGTGCCCGTAAGGCAATGGCCGAAGGCCGCATCTCGGAAGCCTATCGCCTGGCTGCCGGCCATGGCGTATCGGGCGGCGCTGCGATGGCCGAAGCCGAATGGCTGGCCGGCTGGATCGCGCTGCGCCTGCTGCAGGAGCCGAAGGCCGCGCTGAAACATTTCACCACGCTGCAGGACGCCGTGCGCTTCCCGGTCAGCCAGTCGCGCGCCGCCTACTGGCTGGGTCGTACCCACATGGCGCTCGGCGATACCGAGCGGGCGCGCCAGTCTTATGCCCAGGCCGCACAGCACGGCACCACCTTCTATGGCCAGCTCGCGGCTTATGCACTCGACGCAAAGCAACCGCTCGACCTGCCGGATGCCATCCAGCCGACGGTAGAGCAGACACGGCAATTCCAGCGCCGCGAAGTGGTGCGAGCGGCGCAAATCCTGGTCGAGCTTGATCAGGAAGAGCGCCTGCGCCCCTTCATCATGCGTCTCGCCAATACTGCCGTAACACCGGAAGAGCACAAACTGGTCGCGCAGCTCGCGCGGAACCTGCGCCGCGTCGACCTGGCGGTCGCTTCCAGCAAGCGCTCATCGCGCCAGGGCGTCATCCTGCTGCATGAAGCCTACCCACTGGTCGAACCGATGCTGCGCGTCGACGAGCCGGAAACCGCACTGGTGCTGGCGCTGGCGCGTCAGGAAAGCGAATTCAACCAGACCGCTGTTTCGCCCGCCGGCGCCCGCGGCCTGATGCAGCTGATGCCGGCCACGGCCAAGGGCGTGGCCAAGGAGCTCAAGCTTGGCTTCGACCAGGGCCAGCTGACGCAAAATGCCAGCTACAACGTGCAGCTGGGGTCGCATTACCTGAAAGGCCTGCTGCGGAACTGGGACAACAACTTCGTGCTGGCGCTGGCGGGTTACAATGCCGGCGAGGCGCGCGTGCGCCGCTGGATCCAGGACTGGGGCGATCCGCGCCAACCCAACGTGGATGTGATCGACTGGATCGAACTGATCCCCTTCTCGGAAACCCGCAACTATGTGCAGCGCGTTCTGGAAAGCGTGCAGGTGTATCGCCACCTGCTGCATAACCAGCCGAACAGCGTGGATCGGATCTACGTTGATATGCGCGGCACGCCTCGACAGGCCACCACGCAGTGACGGCTGGCATCAAGGCCTGCCTGTTCGATGCCTATGGCACGCTGTTCGATGTGGCATCCGCTGCACGCTCGCTGGCCGATGAACTCGGCCCGAACTGGCAGCCGCTGGCCGAGACCTGGCGCGCCAAACAGCTGAATTACTCCTGGCTGCGCAGCCTGATGGGCGCGCATGCGGATTTCTGGCAGGTCACGGCCGATGCGCTCGATTTCGCGCTGGAAGAACGTGGCCTGCAGGATGCGGGATTGCGGCAGAGACTGCTGGACCTGTATTTCAATCTCGCCTGCTACCCGGAAGTGCCGGCCATGCTGCGCCAGTTGAAGGATGCTGGTTTCGTCACCGGGATTCTCTCGAATGGCGCACCCGCCATGCTGGAAGCCGCCTGCCGTTCGGCAGGTATTGATACGCTGATCGACCACCTGATCTCGGTGGAGGATGTCGGCATCTATAAACCGGATCCACGCATCTACCGGCTGGCTATGGAAAAACTCGTCCTGCCGGCCAGCGCCATCGCTTTCCACAGCAGCAACGGATGGGACATCCATGCCGGCAAGCGCGCCGGATTCTATGCCATCTGGATCAATCGCAGCGGTCAGCCGGCCGAGCGGCTGCCCAATCCGCCCGATATCGTGCTGCGCAACCTGACCGACGTGCCCGGCATACTGGGTATTGCGGCATGATCGCCGAGTACCGCGAGGGACACTTCCACAGCCACGACGGCCTGCGGCTGTATTACCGCGACTACGGCGACCGTACGGGCGCCCGCACGCCGCTGCTCTGCCTCTCCGGCCTGACGCGCAACTCGAACGACTTCCATGAATTCGCATTGCGGCATTCGGCGACGCGACGGGTCATCTGCCTCGACTATCGCGGCCGCGGCCGGTCAGCTTATGACACGAACCCGATGCATTACGAGGTGCCGGTCTATCTCGACGATATCCAGCATCTGCTGGCCGTGACGCATATCCGTCGCGTGATCGTGGTCGGCACGTCGCTCGGCGGCATTATCGCCATGGGACTCGGCACGGCCATTCCCACCATGCTGGCCGGCGTGATCCTGAACGACATCGGCCCTGATGTGAAAGAAGACGGCCGCCAGCGCATCGCCGGCTATGTCGGCCAGGCCGTGCAGGTCCCCGACTGGGATGCGGCCATCGCCCATCTGCGCAAAGGATATGGCGCGGCCTTCCCTGTACTGGACGATGCCGGCTGGCGACGCCTTGCCCGCGGCACCTTCACCGAGGCCGGCAAAGGCCTCGCGCTGGCCTATGACCTGAACATCTCGGTCGCATTGCGCGAGCAGGCCAAACACCCCCTGCCCGACCTCTGGCCCTTCTTCCGCAGCCTGCGTCCCCTGCCGGTGCTGGCGCTGCGCGGCGCACTCTCGGATATCCTGACCGCCGATACCTTCATTCGCATGAAGCGCGAGCATGCCGGCATGATTGCCGTGACCGTGCCGGATGTGGGCCACGTTCCGATGCTGGATGAGCCGGCGGCGGAAACCGCCATCGATGCTTTCCTGGCAGACCTGTAACGCTGCCGCCTGCATGCTATAGTTCCGGCTTCCGTCCAACAGCGAGCCGATCATGAACGCGCCTGCAAAATTGCCTCCCCTGCCCACCGTCAGCGATGTCGAGGATGCCGCCCGCCAGCTGCGCGGCGTTGCTGTCCGCACACCGCTGCTGGAAAGCCAGTTCCTCAACGAGCGCCTCGGCGGCCGCCTGCTGATCAAGGCCGAACCGCTGCAGGTCAGCGGCTCGTTCAAGTTCCGCGGCGCCTATAACCGCATCAGCCGGCTGAATGCCGAAGAGCGCAAGCGCGGCATCGTCGCCTTCTCGTCCGGCAATCATGCACAGGCCTGCGCCTGGGCCTCCAAGATCACCAACACGCCGGCCGTGATCGTGATGCCGAGCGATGCGCCGAAGATCAAGATCAGCAACACGCGCGCTTACGGTGCTGAGGTAGTGCTGTATGATCGCCACAACGAAGATCGTGAAGCCATCGGCCGGCGCTATTCTGATGAGCGCGGCATGACGCTCGTGCCGCCATTCAACGATCCCTATATCATCAGCGGCCAGGGCACGATCGGCCTGGAGATCGCCGCGCAATGCGCCGAGCGCGATATCAAGCCCGATGCCGTGCTGGCGCCGGCCTCCGGTGGTGGCCTGATCTCTGGCATCTCGCTGGCGATCAAGGACAGGCTACCGGGCACTGATGTGTATTGCGCGGAACCCGACCAGTTCGACGATATCGATTTGTCGCTCAAGGCCGGCAAGATCGTCGACCATGCCGGCAAGGGACAAACCTTCTGCGACGCGCTGATGGCGCCGCATCCGGGTGACATCACCTTCGGCGTGATGAGCCGCAACCTGAAGGGTGCGGTTTCCGCAACGGATGCCGAAGTCGAGACCGCCATGGCCACCGCATTCAACTATTTCAAACTGGTGGTCGAACCCGGTGGCGCAGCAGCTCTGGCGTCTGTGCTGAACGGCAAGGTCCCGTGCGCTAACCGCACGGTGGTTGTGGTCTGTTCGGGGGGAAATGTTGACTCCTCGCTTTACTCCGCCATCATCGCCCGCACGCCGCCGGTGTAACTCCCGTCGGCGTTACTTCAACTCGGCCGAAAGACCCTAGGGAGAGACATATGACCGAGGCATTCATCTGTGACGCTATTCGTACGCCGGTTGGCCGCTATGGCGGTTCGCTGTCCAGCGTGCGCGCCGACGATCTCGGCGCGGTGCCGATCAAGGCGCTGATGCAGCGCAATCCTGCCGTCGACTGGGAAGCCGTCGACGACGTCATTTTCGGCTGCGCCAATCAGGCCGGCGAAGACAACCGCAATGTCGCTCGCATGTCGCTGCTGCTGGCTGGTCTACCCGAGAAGGTATCGGGCGCGACCGTGAACCGCCTCTGTGGTTCGGGCCTGGAAGCTACCGGCGCTGGCGCGCGCGGCATCAAGACCGGCGAGTTCGACCTCGTGATCACCGGCGGTGTGGAAAGCATGAGCCGCGCGCCTTTCGTGATGGGCAAGGCGGAAAGTGCTTTCTCGCGGACCGCCGAAATCTACGACACCACCATTGGCTGGCGCTTCGTCAACAAGCTGATGAAGCAGAAGTATGGCGTCGACTCCATGCCGGAGACGGCCGAGAATGTCGCAGAGCAGTATCAGATCAGCCGCGCCGACCAGGATGCCTTCGCACTGCGCAGCCAGCAGCGCGCGCTGAATGCGATCAAGCTCGGCCTGTTCGAAGCCGAGATCACGTCCGTCACCATCCCGAGCCGCAAGGGCGATCCAGTGGTGGTCGACCGCGACGAGCATCCGCGCGAAACCTCGCTGGAAGCGCTGGCCAAGCTGCCAACGCCGTTCCGCCAGGGTGGCACGGTCACCGCCGGCAATGCCTCGGGTGTGAATGACGGCGCTGCCGCGCTGATCCTCGCCTCCGAAGCCGCCGCCAGGAAGCATGGCCTGACGCCGCGTGGTCGTGTCATTGCCACCGCCACGGCTGGCGTTGCACCGCGCGTGATGGGTATCGGTCCGGTGCCGGCCACCGAGAAGGTGCTGGCCAAGGCTGGGCTCTCCATTCGCGACATGGATGTGATCGAATTGAACGAGGCTTTCGCCGCCCAGGGTCTTGCTGTGCTGCGCCAGCTCAACGTGCCGGACGACGCCACCTACGTGAACCCGAATGGCGGCGCCATCGCCATCGGTCATCCGCTTGGCATGAGCGGCGCCCGCCTCGTCACCACCGCGCTGAACCAGCTCGAACGTACCGGCGGCCGTTACGCGCTCTGCACGATGTGCATCGGCGTCGGCCAGGGCATCGCCATGGTGATCGAACGCGTCTGACGCCATCGCATCCAAATGAAAAGGGCCGCTCAAAAGCGGCCCTTTTTTTATTGGCTCAGGTTGTCTTGTAGCCGATGCGGAAGCCACCCCAGTGGCGGCCCTGCACGGTGATCGGCGCCGACATGTCCTTCATCAGGATGAAGACGCCGCCGCCCATGTCGCGGCGATAGCATTGCAGCAGATACGGTTTGACGTTCCGGCCGCAGGCCAGGCCGACCGGATCGTTGAACAGGCGGCGGTTGCGCGAATTGGCCGTGTTCCAGACCGGATCGCTGCCCTGCGGCTGGCAGTATTTCAGGTTATGGGTCGGAATCAGGCCGTTGCGGTCGATGGCAACGCAGAAGGCGATGTTGGGATTGGACCCCAGCAGCGGCTCCTGCACCTTGGGCAGGAACTCGTCAGTGAACTTGACGTAGCGCGTCATATACTGCTGCGGATTGGTGCCCTTGATCGGCGCGTAGTTTTCGTCGAACAGGTCTTCCAGGCTGAGCTGACCGCGCCGCACGGCATCTTCGAAACCTTCGCTGATCCGCGCCGCGGCATCCTTGGCGGCAATCAGGAAGGGCCGGTCTTCCGTGGTGGTGACGAAGGCGATCTGGGTCGCAAGATTGGCGACCTGCTGGTCAATATCCTGGATCGCCTTGCCGGTGCGCTGCACGACCGACAAATAGCCGCGCGTGGCGGCGTTGATCTCGCTGATCGAGCCGGTAACGGCATTGACGCGACCGGACTGGTCGGTGCTGGCCTGCTCGATTTCGTCAAGCTGCTGGCCCATCGAGTCAATCGCCTCGACGATACCGTTCAGCACCTTGCCGGTTTCGCTCACCAGCGTCACACCGGATTTCACCTTGTCGTCCGACTGCTTGATGATCGCGCCGATATCCTTGGAGGCATTGGCCGAACGCTGCGCCAGCGCGCGCACTTCCTGCGCCACGACGGCGAAGCCCTTGCCGGCCTCGCCCGCACGCGCGGCCTCCACGCTCGCATTCAGCGCCAGCAGGTTGGTCTGGAAGGCGATCTCGTTGATCAGCGAGGTGATCTCTGAGATGCGCTGCGACATCTCGGCCATCTCATTCATCGCATCGACCGAGCGGCGCACCACCGTCACGCCATTCTGCGCCGCGGCGCGGGCCTGCTCGGCGCGCTGGCTGGCACGCTTGGCCGCGGCTTCGTTGGCGCGAGCAGCTTCGCTGAGCGAGGCCGCATCGGCCGCCGTGCGGTCGAGGCTGTCGGACTGTGCTTCGGCGCTTTCCGCCAGGCCTTTCGCTTCGCGATTGAGTTCGACCGAGGCGCTGGAGATCGAGTTCGCTGCCTGTACGATGGTCCCGATCACGCCGCCAAGACGTTCTGCCGCCTGGATCGCGCCATCACGGATCACGGCGAAATCGCCGCCATAGCTGTTATCGACGCCGGTCGAAAGGTCGCCTTCCGCCATGCGCGCGAACAGCGCCTTGAGGTCGCCCACAACACCATCGAGCGTTTCTGCCATTTGGTTGAAGCGCTCGGCCAGGTCATGCGCCTGCGCCTCGCCCTCATGCGCGGCAACGCGCCGGCTCAGCACGCCACTGTCGATATCGCCGCAGAGTGCCGCAATCTCGCTGATGACGGCGCTATCGGATTTCTGCAGATGATCCAGTTCGGCCTGCAGTTCGGCCACCTGGCGTTCCAGGGATTCACGGCGGGTGGTTTCGTCGTACCAGCGACGCGCCATGACCTGAAGCGGTTCGCGCAGATCTGTGGGCGCATTGCCCACCTGCCCGACGCCTGCCGGCCAGTTGCGCAGCATCTCGGCCACGGCCGATCCACCGCTCCCCAACGACAGAATCATCGCACAGCCAATGACAACGGCGATCAGGCTCACGATCAGCGGCAGCATCATGCCGCCGGTGGTTTGACTCGCACCCCAGACCCAACCGCCCGCAATAACGATCAGACTGCCAATTGCCACACCAACGCGCAGTCCCGTGGGCAGACTAGACAACATGCTCAACTCCTCCCGCGTCGGACTGTATTCCGGATCCAAAGTTCCTATTCGATCCGGACGTCCGCTCTGTCCTGTTTTTATGACAGTGTAGCGTAATGAATACCCGGTTGGGCAGAATAAGCCGGCCGTCTAAGCCCTTGGTCCCATCCGACTTTAGTCGAAAATATATACCTTCCTCGCCGCCCGGTTGCGGATAAGTTTCATCCTCCCGTCACATGGACGCGCTACCCATCATGCTCCCCAGCGCCGCCGAGTCCGGCGGCTTTCAGACTGCCCAGGAGCCCCTATGACCAGCCCCGCCGCCCCGGTATCCCTCAGCCGCAGTGAGGCCTATGAAGAGTCGCAGAATGTCGGCGTGAATCCGAGCGAGAACGTCGCCATCGCCGAGGTCATCAGCCGCCGTTACGGCCGGCGCGATGTGCTCAAGGGCCTGCTGGCTGGCACGGCTGTCGCAGGCCTCGGCGGCACCGGCCTCTTCACCATTTTGCCGGCTGGCGATGCGCAGGCACAAACCGCATCGCGCTTCACCTTCACCGAAATCAGCCATGGCGCGGATCGCACGCACCATGTCGCACCCGGCTATGACGCCGATATCCTGATTCGCTGGGGCGATGCGGTGCTGGCGGATGCGCCGGCCTTCGACCCTCAGCGTCAGACCGCCACCGCGCAGCTCAAGCAGTTTGGCTACAACAACGACTTCATCGGCTATCTGCCGCTGCCGCTCGGCAGCCAGAGCGCGGATCGCGGCCTGCTTTTCATTAACCATGAATACACAAGCGAAGAAGTGATGTTCCCCGGCATCGGCCGGCAGGAAGCCAAGGACAAGTTGTTCAAGGATATGACGCGCCCTCTGGTCGAGATCGAGATGGCGGCACATGGCGCCAGCGTCATCGAGGTTCAGAAAGGCGCCGAGGGCAAATGGGCCGTCGTCAACGGCAGCCGCTATGCGCGCCGGATCGATGCCGGCACCACCCCGATGGAACTGACCGGCCCTGCGGCCGGCCATCCTCGCATGCGTACCAAGGCCGACCCGACTGGCAGACGCGTGATCGGCATGCTCAACAACTGCGCCGGCGGCGTGACCCCCTGGGGCACGGTGCTGACCGCCGAAGAAAACTTCCATGGCTACTTCTGGGGCAAGCTGGATGCCGGCCATCCGGAAGAGCGTAATCACAAGCGCTATGAAGTGCCGGGCAACTGGTACAACTGGGGCCAGCATTTCGAGCGGTTCGATATCGTCAAGGAACCGAACGAGGCCAATCGCTTCGGCTGGCTGGTCGAAATCGACCCTTACGATCCGCAATCCGTGCCGAAGAAGCGCACCGCGCTCGGGCGCTGCAAACATGAAGGCGCTGCGGTTGTTGTGAATGGCGATGGCCGGGTGGTGCTTTATTCCGGTGACGATGAACGGTTTGAATATGTCTACCGCTTCGTCTCCGCCGGCCGCTACAACGCCAGCGACCGCCGTGCAAATTCCAGCCTGCTTGATGAAGGCACGCTGTCGGTGGCGAAGTACAATGCCGATGGTTCGGTGGACTGGCTGCCGCTGGTCTTCGGCCTGGGCCCGCTCACGGCTGCCAACGGCTTCAACAGCCAGGCCGATGTGCTGATCGAAACACGTCGCGCCGCAGACCTGCTCGGCGCCACCAAGATGGACCGGCCGGAAGATATCGAAGCCAATCCGGCCACCGGCAAGGTCTATGTCATGCTGACCAACAACACCCGCCGCAAGGCCGATCAGCTCGACGCGACCAACACCCGCGCCGCCAACGAATGGGGCCAGGTGATCGAGATGATCCCGCCTGGCGGCGACCATGCGGCGCCCAAGGCCAGCTGGACCCTGCTGGTGCAGGGCGGTAATCCGGCCGACGCCAAAACTGGAGCGAAATTCCATCCCTCCACCAGCAAGAACGGCTGGTTCTCCTGCCCCGACAATGCCGCCGTCGACCCGCAGGGCCGGCTGTGGATCACCACCGATCAGGGCGAGGCCTGGCAGAAGGCCAGCGGCACTGCGGACGGTGTCTGGGCGCTGGAAACCGAGGGTCCCAATCGCGGCCTCGGCAAGATGTTCTTCCGCGTGCCAGTCGGCGCCGAAATGTGCGGCCCGTGTTTCACCCCAGATGGGCGAACCCTGTTTGTGGCCGTGCAGCACCCCGCCACCGACGGTGGCGAAGGCTTCACCCAGAGTGGCAAGGGCTCGACCTACGAGGATCCGGCCACGCGCTGGCCGGATTTCCAGCCGGCCATGCCGCCGCGGCCTTCGGTCGTCGTGATCACCAAGCGGGATGGCGGCATCATCGGCAGCTGACGCATTTCTGGCACAGCCCGGGCTTACCGCTTTGTAACCCGGGCTGATGCTATACAGTCCCTGCCCCGGCCGATATAACCCGGAATGCCCGCACGACGGGCATTTGGCCCGCTTCATTCATGTAAGAATGCTGGGGCATTCTGGCGGGGAACGGCTGGGCATGGCCAAGGCCGAAAAAGCAAAATTCATCAAGGCACCGCAAGAGCTGCGGCTGAAAGCCGTCAATTTCCACACTGGTGTCGATCTGATGCTCACCGATGAGGTGCGCGGCAAGATCGAAGCGGTCATTTCCGAGTCCGCCGACGTCTTCTCCAAGGATGTGCTCGACAAACTGCGCGAGATGCGCATGCAGGTGAAAGCAGCCGAAGACGATCCGCTGTCACGCATTTTCATCCTGACCACGATTGCCGAACTGGCCTTCGACATCAAAGGCATGGGCGGTACCTTCGGCTATCCGCTGCTAAGTCACCTGGCCAAGTCGCTGAAGGATTTCATCGCCGAACTGGCTTTGCCCAACGAAGCCCAGCTGGAAGTCATCAGCATTCATGTCGATGCCATGTATGTCGTGCTGGCCCAGGGGGTGCGCGGCACCAGCGACAAGCTGCAGAAGGACCTGCTGGACAACCTCAGTATCGCCGTCAGCAAGGTCCGCGATCCGGTTTAATGCTGCGGCATTAACCATTTTCCGCCATACTTCGCTAACGTTTTGCCAGCAGTGTAATGGCCATGAGCAGTTCCGACGCTGAAATCTACCGCACAGCCCGCGACCTGATCGCCGATTACGGCGCCCGGGGTGCAGAGTCGCATGCGAACCGCCAGCTCACCGAGATGACGCTGGGCAGCAATTTCGTCGGCATGCTGGTCTGGCGCCGCATCCTGCGTGCGATCAAGGGCATGAACACCGCGAGCGCCAGCAGTTCTACTGCCTCGCGCCGCCGCTGAGCCCGAACTGAATTTTTCCTAGTTCTTTTTGTCGTTCAGTACGACAGGCAAACCGCGAGAGCCTTCGATCAGCGCACCGCGCAGATCGGCATCCGTCAGGTTCGCATACATCAGGTTGCAGTCGCGCAGGTCCGAGCAGATCAGCTTGGCCCCGTGCAGATTGGCATTTGAGAGATTGGCCTGCCGCAGGTCGGCGCCGTTGAGATTGGCCAGTGCCAGATGGGCGCGTGACAGATACCACCCGGACATGATGGCGCGGCGGCCCTTCTGGCCGTCGGTATCGATCCAGGTCTGGTGGTCCTGCACCACCTGCTCCAGCACTTCGGGCGGGATGGCCTTCGGCAGCTTCGCGCCGCTGCCCTGCAGCTGCTGCAGCATCTCGGCGGGGAAATCGGCGAGATTGAAATTGGCATTGTGCAGTTTCGCGGTCTTGAACTGCACGTTGCTGAGCGTCGAATACGAAAAATCCGCGCCTTCAAGATCGGCATTGTCGAGGATGCAGCCATCGAGGATGGCGCCGACAAAGGACGCACCGAGCAGCTTGGCCTGCGTCAGGTTGGTATTGTGCAAGGTGGTCTCGCTCAGCGACACCACACCGCCCTTGCCATGCGGCGGCACCGGCGGGTCGGTCATCGGGCGCATATCGGCATTCTCGAACCGCGTACCCTTGAGGATCGCGCGCGACAGATCGGCGCCCCGCAGGTTGGACCAGACAAAGCGCGCATTGGTGAGATCGGCGCCGGAGAAGTCGCAGCCGGTCAGTACGGCCTGGCTGAAATCGGTATTGCGCAGGTCGGCGCAGTAAAAGCGGCAGCCGCGGAACACCGTACGCTGCAGGTTCATACCCACCAGCTTGATGCCGGTCAGGTCGGCGCCCACGAGCGTGAGTTGCTTGCCGCGCGTCAGCTTGCCGAGGCGACCCGAGAGGAATTCGCCATGCGCCTTGATCTGATCGTACAGATCGTCGGGCCAGGGAGCGGTATGGGTGTCGCCGGTCGTCATGTTTCCATCCACGTACCGGCGGCGGCCGGATTACGAGTCATTAGATGGAATGTACTTGGGGCAATTTCAAGAAAGTATTAACGGACTGCTGCCGTCTGCTGGGTCCGGTAAGTGGCGCCCAGCCGGGCGTAATGTGCTGCGGTTTCAGTGATATTCCGCAATTCGTCCGTATCAAGACGGCGCATCAGTTTGGCCGGTCTGCCGGCCCAGAGTTCACCCGCCGCAATCCGCTTGCCCGGCGTCAGCAGGGCGCCGGCGGCCAGCATGCCCTGGCTCTCGATCACGCAGCCATCCATCACGGTCGCCTGCATGCCAACGAAGCAGTGATCTTCCAGCCGGCAGCCATGAATGAGGGCCAGGTGCCCGATGGTGACGCCCGAGCCGATCTCGGTGGCGAATTTCGCCCGGGTCACATGCACGACGCTGCCGTCCTGAATGTTGGTGTCACTGCCGATGCGGATGCTGTTGACATCGCCGCGGATCACCACGCCGAACCAGATCGAGCTGCGCGCGCCGATCTCGGTATCGCCGATCACCGTCGCATTCGGCGCGACAAAGGCATCCGGCGCGATGGCCGGATGCTTGTCGCCGAATGGCAGGATGAAGCTCACGATCCGCGTCTCAGGGGAACAGCGCGATCTGCTCGAGCCCAGTGGTTTCCGGCAGGCCGTACATCACATTGAAGTTCTGCACCGCCTGGCCGCTCGCACCCTTCATCAGGTTGTCGATCACCGAGAACAGCATGGCACGGCCCTTCACCCGATCAGCAAACACGCCGATGTGGCAGGAATTCGTGCCGCGCACATGGCGGGTCTGCGGCGCCTGGCCCTGCGGCAGAATCTGCACGAAGGGCTCATCGGCATAGCGCTTGACCAGTGTGGCCCGCAGGTCATCGGCGCTGACACCCGGTTTCAGCTTCACGTAGATGCTCGACAGCATGCCGCGGTTCATCGGCATCAGATGCGGCGTGAAATTCACCGCCATCGGCTGGCCGGCGGCATCCGCCAGAATCTGCTCGATCTCCGGACCATGCCGGTGCGAGCCGACGCCATAGGCATGGATACCCTCGGCTGCCTCGCAGTACAGCGAGCCTTCCTTGAGCGCACGACCGGCGCCGGACACGCCCGACTTGGCATCGATCACGATGTCGTCCGGGTCGATCTGGCCGGCTTCCAGCAACGGCATCAGCGGCAGCTGGGCCGAGGTCGGATAACAGCCCGGATTGGCCACCAGCCGCGCCTTGGCCACCTTGTCGCGGTAGACCTCGGTCAGGCCGTAGACGGCTTCGTCCTGCAGCTTCGGCGCCCGGTGTTCGTGGCCGTACCACTTGGCGTATTCGTCCAGGTTCCGCAGCCGGAAGTCGGCCGACAGGTCGACGATCTTCAGATGCTGCGGCAGGGCGGCGATCACCTCCTGCGTGGTGCCATGCGGCAGGGCGCAGAAGACGGCATCCACGCCGCTCCAGTCGACCTCCTTGATGGTCACCAGCTTGGGCAGGTTGAGACCGATGAACTGCGGGAAGACCGTGTCGATCCCCTCGCCCGCTTTCCGGTCGGCGGTCAGGGCGACCACGCGGACGCGCGGATGACGCAGCAGCACGCGGAGCAGTTCCGCGCCCGTATACCCGCTGGCACCCAAAATCGCGACCCGAATGGCGTCCGTGGCCATAACAACCTCCTGAGGGAAAAGGCCTTAAAAAGACGAGGAGGATGGGTATAACGCGCCAGCCGCCGGGTTCAATAGCTAAATTGCCACCTTCAGACGCGGAATTGACCCACTAGATCGGCCAGTTCCTGGGCCTGCCGGGCCATCGCCGTGGCCGAGGCCGTGGTCTGTTCGACCAGGGCACCGTTTCGTTGAGTCATCTCGTCCATATTGGCGACTGCCGTGTTGACCTCTTCCAGTCCAACGGCCTGCTCACGGCTGGCCGAGGAAATCTCGCCGACGATATCCGCCACTTTTTTCACCGCTGTGACAATCTCGGTCAGGCTGTTGCCGGTCAGATTGACCAGACGCGCACCTTCACGCACCTCGCCGGTGCTGGCCTGGATCAGGGTCTTAATCTCGCGGCTGGCATCGGCCGAACGCTGCGCCAGGGCGCGCACCTCCTGCGCCACCACGGCAAAGCCCTTGCCGGCCTCGCCGGCGCGGGCCGCCTCCACCGACGCGTTCAGCGCCAGCAGATTGGTCTGGAAAGCGATCTCGTCGATCAGACCGACAATATCGCTGATCTTCTGCGCACTGCCTTCAATCCGGCTGACGGCTGCCACCGCATCCTGCACCACGCTGCCGCCCTTCTCTGCCGTATTGCGCGCGGTGGCCGCCAGCTTGTTGGCGGCTTCGGCATTGTCGGCATTCTGCTTCACCGTCGCGGTGATCTCGTGCATCGAGGCCGCGGTTTCCTCCAGGCTAGCCGCCTGCTGTTCAGTGCGCCCGGCCAGATCGCTGCTGCCGGTGGAAATCTCGGCAGCGGCATCGCGCACCGCCGAAGCCGCGAAGGTCACCTTGCCGACGGTTTCCGACAACTGCTGCGCCGTGCGGTTGGCATCCTGTTTCAGGCGGTCGAACACGCCGTCATAGTCAGCCTCGATCCGATGCGTGAAATCGCCGCGCGCCATCGCGCCCAGCGCTTCGCCCAGATTGTCGAACACCTTGTCGACCGTGCCGATCAGCCCGTTCATCCGCTCGCCCAGTCGCGCGGTCATGCCGCCCAGAGCGCTGGTATCGATACGGGCTGACAGATCGCCGCCCGCAGCTGCACTCACCACTTCGCCAACAGCACGATCCAGCAGCTCTTCCTGTGCCTTGCGCTGTTCTTCGGTGCTCTGCCGGTTGCGCTCGACCTCGGCCTGCAGCTGCTCGTTCTCCAGGCCATTCTCCTTGAATACCTGCACGGCCCGCGCCATGGCACCGATTTCGTCGCTGCGGTCACGATCCGGCACCTCGGTGGTCCATTCACGGTTGGCGAGGCGGCCCATGGCGTTGGTCAGCATGGCCAGTGGATCGGCGATGCGCCGGCCGATATACAGCCAGCCGACCAGGAACGCGGCGACGAGACTCGCCAGCGCGACAATCGCCAGCGTGGTCATGCCGACCATGCTGACGCTCTTGGCCTGCTGCGTGGCGCTGGCGACGCCGAGATTGGCGTCATCGACCACGTCCTGCGTCAGCGCGCCCAAGCGCTTTGCGGCATCGCGGCTGGTGCGCAGCGTGGACAGCGAATATTCGAGCGAATCAAGTTCCTGTTCGCGGAAACTGAACAGGCCGGTGCCCTCGTCGCCGAAGGCCAGCACTTCCTTGGTCGCCTTGATCAGTTCGGGATGCGGGTTGATCCGCTCGACCACGGCCAGCGCCTTGGTCACGCGCTCCGCTGAGGCAGCAAAGCGCTTGGAAATATCGGTCAGTTCTGTCCGGTTGGCGGCCTGCGCGCCGACAGCGAGCAAGCCGACAGCGTTATTGACCTCGCCGATCAGCGTGGCCGTCGCCTGCACCAGCGCGAGATCGTTGTTGGCCATGCGGGTGAGCGAACGCTCGATGCGGGAGATATCTCCGCTGCGCGTCACGCCCAGCATGCTGCCATTCAGATCCACCACCGCATCGTCGATCAGGGGATTGGCGAAACGCAGGAAACCTTCATGCGCCTTGGAAAGTCCCTGGGTTTCCTGCACGCGCTGGGCACTGGTTTGGATACGCGCCGTGACCAACTGCTCAAGCCGGTTGATATTCGCGAGCAGGCCATTGGTTTCGGTCTTGATCTTTTCCAGCGCATCGCCGGTCACGCGGGCAGCGACCAGATCCAGTACGGCGCGGATATCGGCCTCGCGATCCTTGTTACCCGCTGCAGTAGCTTTGACTTCGGCCTCAGTCGCCGCGGAAACCAGGTCCGGCGCGGCGCCGGCCATATCCGCCACCCGCTCTGCCAGCGCCAGCGCAGCCACCACAGAGGCAACACCGTCATCGGTGACCGTCACGATCGCCCGGTCGAGCCGGGACAGGGAAAACCATCCCGTCACGGCGGAAATCAATGCGAAAGAAGCAATTACCCCCACCGCGAGGTAGAGCCGCTGGCGGATTCCGCCCTGCCGTTTGGTGATCGGCGCCTCGGCCATCGTATTCCCCCTGGTGATTCTAATCCCGGGGGATTGTTCTGGGTTTTTGTCCTAGGGGCAACCCCATTGATTCTGCAAAACAAACTGGTGGATTGCATACTAGCGGGACGGGTGCGGAGCCGTGGCGTTCGCGCCGGGGGCTATGCTAGGCTGCGATACGTGAGGAATGCCCGCCATGCTCGTCCTGATCGACAACTACGATAGTTTTACGTGGAATCTGGTTCACTATTTCGGCCAGGTCGGTGCCCCTGTGCAGGTCTTCCGTAATGACGAGACCACGCCCGAGGCCATCCTGGCGATGAAGCCCGCCGGTGTCGTGCTGTCACCGGGCCCCTGCGATCCCGACCGCGCCGGCATCTGCCTCGCCATGATCGATAAGGCCGCCGAGACCCGCCTGCCCCTGTTTGGCGTCTGCCTCGGCCACCAGGCTATCGGACAGGCCTTCGGCGGCAAGGTGGTGCGCGCGCCGCAGCCGCTGCACGGCAAGATGAGCCGCATGCATCATACCGGCGAAAGCGTCTTTGCCGGACTGCCGCAGGATTTCCTGGCCACCCGCTATCACTCACTGACCATCGATCCGGCCACGCTGCCCAACAGCCTGACGGTCACCGCACGGGCCGAGGACGGGGTGATCATGGGCGTGGCGCATCGCGACCTGCCCATCCATGGCGTGCAGTTCCACCCCGAGAGCATCGCCTCCGAACACGGACTTGCGATGCTGGCGAATTTTGTGCGCTATTGCGGCCTTCCGGTGGGCAAGATTTCGGAGCACGGACAGGCGGCATGAGTGCGGACGTAACGGAATTCAAACGGCTGCTGGGGCTGGTGGCCGGCGGCGCACGACTGAGCGTGGAAGATGCCCGCACCGCCTTCGACGTGATGATGTCGGGCAACGCCACGCCGTCGCAGATGGGTGCCTTCCTGATGGCGCTGCGCGTGCGCGGCGAGAGCGTCGACGAGATCACCGGCGGCGCCATGACCATGCGCGCCAAGGTCAACGGCGTGAAAGCCCCGGCTGATGCCATCGACATTGTCGGCACCGGCGGTGACGTCAAGGGCACCTGGAATGTCTCGACCTGCTCGGCTTTCGTCATCGCCGGCTGCGGCGTGCCGGTTGCCAAGCACGGCAATCGCGCGGTGTCGTCCAAGACCGGCGCTGCCGATGTGCTGACCGCGCTGGGCGTGAATATCGACTGCGATTTCCGCCTGATCGAAAAGGCGATTGCCGAAGCCGGCGTCGGTTTCCTGATGGCGCCGCGCCATCATGGCGCGATGCGCCATGTCGGCCCGACGCGCGTCGAGCTTGGCACCCGTACGATCTTCAACCTGCTCGGTCCCTTGAGCAATCCGGCACTGGTGAAGCGCCAGTTGATCGGTGTGTTCGACCGCCAGTGGGTGCAGCCGCTCGCCGAGGTGATGGGCAAGCTGGGTGCCGAGAAGGTCTGGGTCGTGCATGGCTCGGATGGTCTGGACGAGATCACCACCACCGGGCCCACTTACGTTTCCGAAATGGATGGCGGAAAGCTGCGTCATTTCGAGATCAACCCGGAAGACGCCGGCCTGCCGCGCGCAAAGCTGGAAGACCTGAAGGGTGACGAGCCCACCGCCAATGCGGTTGCATTGCGCGCTGTGCTGAGCGGTGCGCCGGGCGCCTTCCGCGACATCGTGCTGTTCAATGCCGGGGCCGCGCTGCATATCGCCGGCAAGGCGAAGGATCTGCGCGACGGTGCCGCCCAGGCCGCCCAGTCGATCGACAGCGGCAAGGCGCGTGCCGCCCTGGCCCGCCTGATCGAGATCACCCATGAACCGCCGCCGCCTCCGCCCGAGGCGGAAAAGCCGGTAAAAAAGAAAGCGGCGTCATGAGCGACGTTCTTGCCAGGATCAACGCCTACAAGCGCGAACACATCGCGCGCTGCAAGGCCGCCCTGCCCGCGTCGACGCTGGAACAGCAGGCCCGCGCCACGCCGGCACCGCGCGGCTTTATTCGCTCTTTGCAAAACACGGTTGCGGCTGGCCGCTACGGCCTGATTGCCGAAATCAAGAAGGCCTCGCCGTCCAAGGGCCTGATCCGCGCCGATTTCGATCCGCCGGCTCTGGCCCGCGCCTATGCCGCTGGTGGCGCCACCTGCCTGTCGGTGCTGACCGATGAGCCGTCTTTCCAGGGCCATGACGACTATCTGCGCACGGTCCGCATGGCTGTGAATCTGCCGATCATCCGCAAGGACTTCATGCTCGATCCCTATCAGGTGATCGAGGCGCGTGCGCTGGGCGCAGACTGCATCCTGCTGATCATGGCAAGTTTGAGCGATGTGCAGGCCGCCGAACTGGAAGCTGCAGCCGGTGACTACGGCCTCGATGTTCTGGTCGAGGTGCATGACGGCGAGGAACTCGACCGCGCGCTGAAGCTCAAGAGCCCGCTGCTCGGCGTAAACAACCGGAACCTGAAGACACTGACCGTCGATATCGCCACCACCGAGGCGCTGGCGGCCCGCGTGCCGGCCGGCAAGATGCTGGTGGCGGAATCCGGCCTCTATACCAAGGCCGATCTCGACCGCATGGCAAACTGCGGCGCCCAGTGCTTCCTGGTCGGCGAAAGCCTGATGCGCCAGCCCGATGTGGAAGCCGCCACCCGCCTGCTGCTCACCGGCAAGGAACTCGCGGCATGAGCAGCGGCAAACTCACGCATCTGAACGACGCAGGCGAAGCCCATATGGTCGATGTCTCGGCCAAGGCCGAGACCGAGCGTGTCGCCAAAGCCGGCGCGCGCGTGCTGCTGCAGAAATCGACGCTGGATCTGATCCTGTCGGGTCAGGCCGCCAAGGGCGACGTGCTGGCCACCGCGCGCATCGCCGGCATCATGGCCGCGAAGAAGACCTCCGATCTCATTCCGCTCTGCCATCCGCTGGCGCTGAGCCAGGTGACGGTGGAACTGACCCCGGATACAGCGGGCAATGCCATCGATATCGTCGCGACCTGCAAGCTGAAGGGTCGCACCGGCGTGGAGATGGAAGCGCTGACGGCTGCGAGTGTTGCCGCGCTGACCATCTACGACATGGTGAAAGCCGTGGATCGCGGCATGCAGATCACCGATATCCGGCTGCTGCACAAGTCGGGCGGCAAGTCAGGCGATTTCAACGCATCATGATTCCAGTTCGGGAGGCCCGCAGCCGCATTGTCGCCGCCCTGCCGCTGATGGCCGCGGAAACGGTGGCGGTGAGCGCGGCCTCCGGTCGGGTTCTGGCGCAGGATGTCGCGGCGCGTCGCACGCAGCCGCCCTTCGATGTCAGCGCGATGGATGGCTGGGCCTGCCGCCAGGCTGATCTCGGCACCATTCCCGCCAAACTCAAACCTGTCGGCCATGCCGCCGCCGGCGGTCGTCATGATGGCACGGTCGGCGCCGGAGACTGCGTGCGCATCTTCACCGGCGCGCCGCTGCCCGATGGCGCCGATGCCATTGTGATTCAGGAAGACGCCGATCTGGCTGGCGATGTGCTGACCGTGCGCGAAGCGCCGAAGCCCGGTCAGTGGATCCGCAAGGCCGGTCTCGATTTTGCCGAGGGCCAGGTGCTGCTGTCGGCCGGCCGCCTGCTCGGCCCGGCCGATGTGGCGCTGGCCGCCGCCATGAATGTGCCCTGGCTGCAGGTGCGACGGAAACCGCGCATCGCCGTGCTGGCGACCGGCGACGAGTTGGCCCGCCCCGGCGAGCCGATCGGCCCCAACCAGATCGTCAGTTCGAACAATATCGGGCTCTGCGCGCTGGTCGAGGCCAATGGTGGCGTCGCCGTCGATCTCGGCATCGCGCGCGACACCGAAGCCGACCTGCGCGAAAAGGCCGCTGCTGCTGCCGGCTGCGACCTCCTGCTGACGCTCGGTGGCGCCAGCGTCGGCGAGCATGACCTGATCCATAAAATTCTCGGCGGCGGCGGAAAGAGCATCGATTTCTGGAATATCGCTATGCGGCCGGGCAAGCCGCTGATGTTCGGGCGCGTCGATCTCGGCAACGGCGCGTCCATTCCGCTGCTCGGCCTGCCGGGCAATCCGGTTTCGGCAATGGTTTGCGGTCACAATTTCCTGCTGCCGGCGATGCGCGCCATGCTGGGGCTCGACTGGGAGATCCGCTTCGAGACCGCGATCAGCAGTAGCGATCTGAGCGAGAATGACAAGCGCGAGGATTATCTGCGCGCCACGCTGCAGCGGCAGGATGATGGTCAACTGGTTGCGACGGCTTTCGGCAAACAGGACAGTTCGATGCTGCGCCGCCTGAGCGATGCCGACTGCCTGATCGTGCGCCCGCCGCATGGCCCGGCCATCAAGGCTGGCGCGGCAGTTCCCATCCTGCGGCTGCGCTGATCATGCGCGTCACGCTGCTCGGCACCGGCTGCCCCCAGGTTTCCACGCGACGTTACGGTCCGGCCAGTCTGCTGCGTACCGACACGCGCCAGTTCCTGATCGACTGCGGCTCAGGCGTGACACAGCGCCTGCTGGCAGCGGGCACATCGGGTAAGCAGATCGATGCCGTGCTGCTGACGCATCTGCATTCCGACCATATCGTCGACCTGTTCCAGTTGATCATCTCGAGCTGGCATCAGGGCCGCGACCGGCCGCAGCGCATCTTCGGCCCGGTCGGCACGCAGCAGTATCTGAAAGGCCTGATGGCCTTGTGGAAGCCGGAACTCGACCAGCGTATCGCACACGAGAAGCGGCCCTCCACCACGGCGCTGGAACTCGACGTTACCGAGGTGGAGCCCGGCCGGATCATTCAGGACGGCGACCTGTCGGTGATTGCTGTGCCAGTGCGGCACCAGCCGGTGAAGGCCGCTTTCGGTTATGTCTTCACCGACAACAGACACAAGGTCGCGTTCAGCGGCGACACGGCTTACTGCCCCGAACTGATCCAGGCGGCGAAAGACGCCGATGCGCTGGTGCATGAATGCTTCCTGCATCGCGAGATGCTGGCCCTGCCCGGCCGCTCGCCGGAGACGCTCGCCAATGTCGCCAGCTATCACACACTCTCGACCGAGGTCGGCAAGGTCGCCGGTCAGGCGCATGCCGCCTGCCTGATCCTCAACCATTTCGTGCCGGTCGAATTCGATGCGGCCAAGCTGCTGGCCGAGGTGCGCGCCGACTATGCCGGTCCGGTGCTGGTCGGCGAAGACCTGATGGAGTTCGATGCGGCCACCCGCGTGGTCAGCCATGCCAACGGAAGCATTGCCCTGCCGCTCCCGGCCTGATCAAATGGCTCAGCCGTCCGAGACAACGACAACGAGGCCGTAATGCCCGTCGCCTGGCGCATCCTGCTCTGCGCCTGCCTCAGTTACACGATCAGCCAGTTCTACCGCTCGGCCAATGCCGTGATCGGGCCAGACCTGATGACCGAACTGGCGCTGACGCCGGAAGACCTCGGCATCCTGACCGGCGCCTTCTTCCTGACCTTCTCGATCAGCCAGTTCCCCGTCGGCATTGCACTCGACCGCTGGGGACCGCGCCGTACCATCATCTTCACTCTGGTGATCGCGCTGATCGGCGCACTGGCTTTCGCCTTCGGCCGCAATCTGACGGAGCTAACTCTGGCGCGCATCGTGCTCGGCTTTGGCTGTGCCGCATTGCTGACTGGCCCGATGGTGCTGTTCTCGCGCTGGTTCCCGCCCGAGCGGTTCGCGACGATGTCGAGCATCCTGATTGCAGTCGGCAATATCGGCGTCATCGCATCCACCGCGCCATTGGCATGGCTTGCAGAGGCATATGGCTGGCGTTCGGCTTTCTTTATCACGGCAGCGATTACCGTCTGCCTGATCGCCCTGTCCTTCTGGGCCATCGAGGATCATCCCGATCCGGCCAAGGCGCGCAGCGGCGCCAATGAAAGCCTGGCAGAAACCCTGCGCGGCATCGGCGCCGTGATCCGGCATCCGGCTTTCCCGAACCTGTTCGTCATCATCGCCTCGGCCTATGCCACCTTCATCACCATCATCGGCCTTTGGGGCGGTCCATATCTGCATGACGTGCATGGTATGGATGCGGCGGCGCGCGGCAATGTGCTGATCTTCATGGCCGTGGGCGCGGCCGCCGGTTATTTCATCTGGGGGCCGCTGGATCGCGTGTTCAACACGCGCAAATGGTTGCTGGCAGCGGGGCTCGGCAGCCAGCTCGCCTGCCTGCTGGTGATTATCCTGGTTCCGGGTCTGAGCGTGTTCGTGATCACCGCGCTGTTCTGCTTCATGGGCGTGATGAACGGCTGCATTGTGATGATCTTTGCCCATGCGCGGTCGGTTTTTCCGGCTGCGCTGATCGGCCGTGGCATCACAACGCTGAACATCGGCACCATGGGCGGCGGCGCGTTTCAGCAGTTTTTCACTGGCTGGCTGATGGGCCGTATGGCGCCAAAAGGCACCGTGCCGACCGAACTGGATTACCGCATCATCTTCGGCGTGCAGTTTGCCATCCTGCTCGCAGCGCTGCTGTTCTATTTGCGCACGCCCGATGCCAAGCCACATGACGCAGCCTGATCATGACGACACTCCGTATTGAACCGATCTGCGAATCTGCCGTGGCGCCGTACGGCTGGATGCTGGGCAAGCCGCTGCCGATCGCAGCGGACGCCGTCGCCTTTACCAGCCCCGGTTCGGATTTCTGGCATGAACATGTCTTCCATGCCGGCGATGGCGGTCAGCACGAAATTCTCTGGGTGAAATACCGCTCGACCGACGCGACGGTTGCCAAACTGGAAGTGCATCACCTGACGCAGCAGGCGGTCGTTCCGGTGATTGGCAGCATCGTGCAGGTGGTGGCCGCCAGCGACGCAGCCGGCGAACCGGATCTCGCCACCTTGCGCGCCTTTGCCATCGATCCCGGTCAGGGCATCTGCATGCGGCCGGGCACCTGGCATGCCACACGCTCTGCAGGCGGCGAAGCCACCTGCCTGATGCTGACGCGCCAATCCACCACACTCGATCTGGTGCGCCACCTCAATCACGGCGCAGCCTCCCAAGAGTCGCGCCTCACCGACATCACTCCTTTCCAGCTGCAGCGCTGACATGACTGAGCCCGTTCCCGCCCGCTTCAACCTCGCGCGCTATTGCCTGGCAGAGAATGCCCGGTTGCGGCCGGACAAGACGGCCATGATTCTGGTCGGCGCGGATGGCGAGTTCCGCATGAGCTTCGCCGAGGCCGACCTTGCCGTGCGACGGCTGGCGGCCGGTCTACAGAGCCTGGGCCTGCCGCCACGAAGCCGCATCATGATCCGCATGGCCAATGATGCGGATTATGCGCTCACCTATTTCGCCACCATGGCGGCTGGCTATGTGGCGCTGCCGTCCAGCGCGCAATTGACACCGAATGAAGCCGCCTATCTGCTGGAGAATTCCGGCGCAGCCGCAGTGGCGGCCAGTGCGGAACTCGCCGCCGACCTGACGCTGCCCTCCGGCGTGTTACTGCTCGATCCGACGAAGCTCCAGCAGTTCAAGCAGTTCGCGCCGCTATCCGACTATACTGACACCGCAGCCGACGATCCGGCCTATCTGGTCTATACCTCGGGTACCACCGGTCGCCCCAAGGGCGTGCTGCATGCGCATCGTGCCGCCTGGGGCCGTCGCCCCATGCATCAGGGCTGGCTGGGCTTACGCGACAGCGACGTGATGCTGCATGCCGGCGCCTTCAACTGGACCTACACGCTGGGTGTCGGCCTGGTCGATCCCTGGGCGGTGGGGGCCACGACGGTGCTCTACAATGGCCCGCGCGACATCCAGGTCTGGCCGCAACTGCTGGCACGCCACCGTGCTACGATCTTCGCCGCCGTGCCGACACTGTATCGCCAGATCCTGAAATACTGCGATCTCGACGCCTACGATCTCTCGGCGCTGCGGCACGGCGCGACGGCCGGCGAAGCGTTGCCGCCGGCCCTGCTGCAGGAATGGCAGGACCGCACCGGCAAGCCGATGTATGAAGCGCTCGGCATGTCGGAAATCTCCACCTACATCTCGACCGGCCCCGGCATGACCATCAAGCCGGGCAGCCCGGGCAAGCCGCAACCGGGCCGCCGCATCGCCATCCTGTCGCCTGATAGCGACAGCCCCTCGCCGCTGCCACAGGGCGAAACCGGCTTGCTGGCCGTGCATCGCAGCGACCCCTCGATGATGCTGGGCTACTGGCACCGGCCGGAGGAAGAAGCGCTGGTCTATCGCGGTGAGTGGTTCTGCGGCGGCGATCTCGCCAGCCTGGATGCCGATGGCTATGTCTGGCATCACGGCCGCAACGACGACGTGATGAATGCCATGGGCTACCGCGTCTCCCCGGTCGAGGTCGAGATGGCAATGGCCGATCATCCGGCGATTGCGGAAGTGGCCGTCACCGAGATCAGGGTGCGCGCCGATGTTTCCGTGGTGGCCGCTTTCATCGTGCTGCGCGAGGGCATGACCGCCGAAGCGGGCGACCTTGGCCGGTTCGCCGAAGCCCGCCTGGCGGCGTATAAATGCCCGCGCGAATGGCGTTTCGTGCCCAGCCTGCCGCGCACCGCCAATGGCAAGGTGCAGCGCAAGAAACTGGCCGAAACAGTCTGAAATAATGTGGCATCGCCTTTGCAATTTCCCCATCAGAACAATCGATGGGGTTTGTCATGGGTACCATTGCCGCCGCTTCCACCAAGGCCGTTTTCGGCGATCTGCTGACCGCGCATCAGACCGTGGCCGCGAATACCCCGGCCAAGGTCGCCGCGACGAAATTCGCGGATTACCTGGAAGAAAAGCAGTCGGCAGGCCGCCTTCCCAGCGTCTCGCCAGGCCAGCATCCGAGCCCTGAACTGCTCGGCAAGGTGCTGTTCGGCAATGCCTGGGATGCCGATACCAAAACCATCCGGCTCGACAAAATTACCGCCGATATCCAGAAACGCACGGCAGAATTTGCCGGGCAGTTCAGGCAGGCGCTGGCCAACCATGGCATCGATCCGAATATCCCGGTCGAGCTGAGCACCGGCGGCGACGGCCGCATCATCGTCGACAACGGCCACCCCAAGGCGGAGGAGATCGGCAAGCTGTTCGCCGCCGACCCGCAGCTGGCCCATGCCTATCGCGAGGTCGCCGCCAGCAACGACCACCTGACCCTCATGCAGGCCGGTGCCGCCTATGTGAAGGACTGGAACGCCGCCAAGACCGATGGCGAGCGCACCGCGCTGTGGAACCGCTACAGCACGCTGATGGACAAGATGATCAGCATGTTCAGCAGTCGCATGACCTTCGCGCCCAATACCGTGGTGGCCGAAAGCCAGCAGATGCTGCGTCGGATGGGCCTGTCGTAAACCTTACGTGATCGACAGTCCGTCATCGGCGGCGATTATGGCGCCGTTGATGAAACGCGCCTCGCCCGAGGCCAGCAGCAGCACCAGACCGTCGAGGTCCTTGACGTCGCCGACCCGCTTGCGCGGCAGCATCTCGATCAGCTTCTTGCCACCCGGCGTCGCCCAGTAATCGCGGTTGATCTCGGTCTCGATATAGCCGGGACAGATCGCCGAGGTGTTGACGCCGTAGCGCGCCCATTCCAGCGCCATCGCCTTGGTCATATGCACGACTGCCGCCTTCGACATGCAGTAGACCGACAGCTGGCCCAGCACGCGCAGGCCAGCCACGGAGGCGATGTTGATGATGCGGCCTTCGGCCTTGCGGTCGATCATGTCCTTCGCCGCCGCCTGCGCCACGAAGAAGGCGCCCTTGGTATTGGTATTCATGGTGAAGTCGTAGTCGTCGGGCGTGACATCGACAATGCGGCCCTGTTTGCTGACGCCGGAATTGTTGATCAGGATATCGGTGCCGCCGAGCTTCTGCCGCACCTCTGCGAAGGCGGCCTGGATATTGTCGTAGTCATTCACATCCAGCTTCACGGTGATGGCTGTGCCGCCCGACGCAGAGATCCGGTCGGCCAGCGACTGCAGCCGGTCGGTCCGCCGGGCCGCCAGGGCGACGCTGGCCCCGGCCTCGCTCAGAATCTCGGCAAACCTTTCGCCCAGGCCGCTGCTGGCCCCGGTTACGACTGCCACCTTGCCCTTCAGACTGATCCCGCTGCCCATCGAATCCTCCCTGATTTTCCGTTGTCTGAATGCTGGGCGGGCCATTGCCTGCGGTCAAGGGCTGGCCGGATCGCCCGAGCTGCGCTACCGTAACGGCATGCGCATCGAAATCGTCTCCGACGTCGTCTGTCCCTGGTGTTTCATCGGCAAGCGCCGCCTTGAAAAGGCGATGGCGCAGCGCCCGGATATTACCTTCGAGATCGGCTGGCGTCCGTTCCAGCTCAATCCGGACATGCCGCGTGAAGGCGCCGATCGCAAAAGCTATCTGGAAGCCAAGTTCGGCGGACCGGAACGGGCCAAGGAGATTTATGCCCGTGTCACCGCCGAAGGCGCCAAGGAAGGCATCGCCTTCAATTTCGACGGCATCAAGCGGACCCCCAACACGCTCGCCGCCCACAGCCTGCTGCGCTGGAGCCTGAAGGCCGGCGTGCAGAGCGAGCTGAAGGAGCGCCTGCTCAATTTCTATTTCATCCAGGGCCGGGATATCGGCGATCATCAGGTACTGGCCGATGCGGCAAATCTTGAAGGCATGGATGGCGCGCTGGTGAAGCAGCTGCTGGATGAAGGCCGCGACGCCGATGTCGTTGCGTCCGAAGACCAGATGGCGCGCGAACTGGGAATCAATGGCGTGCCCTTCTTCATCTTCGAAGGCAAATACGGCGTCTCCGGCGCCCAGCCGCCAGAGGCCCTGCTGCAGGTGATCGACAAGGTCGCCGCCGAAATCGCGGTCGCGCCCGAGGCGTGACCGTGGAACTGAGTGGCCAGGGCGCAACGCCTCAGGGCCAGCCCAGCATCGAATTCATCACCGATCCGAGCCGCATCCGGGATGCCAATGTCCGGCATTTCCTGGAACTCTGGCAGGCCGCCCATGTCGATGGCCGCGCGCCGGGCAAGTCATTCCTCGATCCGCTGCGCCTGCGTTTCCTGCTCGGCTCGCTGTCGCTATTGGAAGTTCAGCGCGAGGAGCCTCTGCGCTTTCGGTACCGCCTCGTCGGTACGGATATAGTCCAGCGTCTCGGTCACGAACTGACGGGTAAATTCCTCGACGAACATCCGGATCCGCTTTTACGCCCGTTTCTGGTCAAGGGCGCAACCATGGTGCATCACCGCACGATGCCGGCCTACGCCCATGTGCAAGCCCGCACACTTGGTCAGGACTGGTTGCTGGAGGTGGTGGCCGTGCCATTGCTGGGACCTGATGGCGAGGTCGCGTTCATCGGTGCGGGCCAGAGTTTCCCGCCCGATAAAACCGAGCAGCCCGGCCGCACCTGAACGTCAGGCCTTCTTTACGACCCGCGCCTTCGCCTTGGTGGCGATCTCGGCCAGCCGCAGCGAGGCATGCAGCACGCCCTTGAGGCGATCCTGCGGCTCCGGCCAGTCGCGCATCAGCACCACCTTGTGATCCGGCCGCAGCTTCGCACCCCGTTCCGACTGGATGAACAGCACCAGACCGGCGGGATCGGGGAAGCTGTTGTCGCGGAAGGTCAGCGTCGCGCCCTTCGGGCCTGCCTCGATCTTGAGGATATTCGCTTCCAGGCAGAATTTCTTGATCGCCACGATATCCAGCAGGTGATGCACTTCCTCGGGAAGTGGCCCGAAGCGGTCGATCATCTCGGCAGCGAAGGCATCGATATCCGCGCGGCCATCCAGGTCGGCGACGCGGCGATAGAGCTGCATGCGCAGATTGAGGTCGGCGATATAGCTGTCCGGGATCAGGACCGCCGTGCCGATCTGGATCTGCGGTGACCACTTCTCGCTCAGCGCGCTGACGTCGCCACGCGCCGCAGAACGGGCAGCCGCAATCGCCTCCTGCAGCATCTCCTGATACAGCTCGAAACCGACTTCGCGAATATGGCCTGACTGCTCCTCGCCAAGCAGATTGCCCGACCCGCGCAGATCCAGATCATGCGAGGCCAGACTGAAGCCAGCGCCTAGGGTATCGAGGCTCTGCAACACATGCAGGCGCTGCTCGGCCGAGGTGCTCAGCAGGCGGCCGGGCTGGTAGGTGAAATAGGAATAGGCGCGCAGCTTGGACCGGCCGACACGGCCACGCAGCTGATACATCTGCGCCAGGCCGAACAGGTCGGCACGATAGACCACCAGCGTATTGGCCGATGGGATATCGAGACCGCTTTCGACGATATTGGTCGCCACCAGCACATCGTAGCGCCGGTCGTAGAAGGCGTTCATCACGTCATCAAGCTCGGTCGGCGCCATCTGGCCATGCGCCACCACGGCCTTCAGTTCCGGCACATGGTCGCGGATAAAGGCCATCGCCGTATCGAGATATTCGATACGCGGGCAGACGAAGAAACTCTGGCCGCCACGGAAATGCTCACGCAGCAAAGCCTCGCGGATCACCACACCATCGAAGGGCGTCACGAAGGTGCGCACCGCCAGACGGTCGACCGGCGGGGTGGCAATCAGGCTGAGCTCGCGCACGCCCGACAGCGCCAGTTGCAATGTGCGCGGGATCGGGGTGGCCGACATGGTCAGCACATGCACCTCGGCCTTGATCTCTTTCAGGCGCTCCTTGTGCTTGACGCCGAAATGCTGCTCTTCGTCGATGATCAGCAGGCCAAGCCGCTTGAAATCAATGCTCTTCGACAGCAGGGCATGCGTGCCGATCACGATATCGACCGTACCATCGCTCAAGCCGGCCTTGGTATCCTTGGCCGATTTGGCCGTCACCATGCGCGACAGCTGCTCGATGCGCAGCGGCAGGCCACGGAAGCGCTGAACGAAAGTGCGGTAATGCTGGCGGCAGAGCAACGTGGTCGGGCAGACCAGCGCCACCTGCTGGCCGGACATGGCGGCGGCAAAGGCCGCGCGCAACGCCACTTCGGTCTTGCCGAAGCCGACATCGCCGCAGATCAGGCGGTCCATCGGCTTGCCGCTGGCCAGATCGTCCAGCGTCTCGTTGATGGCGCGTTCCTGGTCTTCGGTTTCTTCGTAGGGGAAGCGCGCGCAGAATTCCTCGTAGACTCCGTCCGGTGGCAGGACGCGTTCGCCCTGGCGCAATTCGCGCTGGGCGGCGATCTTCATCAGCTCGCCAGCCATGTCCTTCAGGCGCTGCTTCATGCGCGCCTTGCGGTTCTGCCAGCCGACGCCGCCCAGCTTGTCGAGCGTTACCTCGGCTTCGGGCGACCCGTAGCGCGACAGCATCTCGATATTCTCGACCGGCAGATACAGCCGGTCGCCGCCCTCGTAATGCAGCAGCAGGCAGTCATGCGGCGCACCGGCCACATCCAGCGTCACCAGATCCTTGTACTGGCCGATGCCGTGGTCGATATGCACGACATAGTCGCCCGGCTGTAATGCGCTGGCCTCGGCGATGAAATTCTCAGCCCGACGCTTCTTCTGGCGCGGCCGGACCAGACGGTCGCCGAGAATGTCCTGTTCGGCCACCACGCAGAGGTCAGGCGCGTCGAAGCCATGCTCGATCGGCAGCACGGCAATGGCCGGCACCGCCTTCGGTACGGTCTCGATATCGTGCGCCGTCTCGATGGCCTGCGGCATCGGCAGGCCATGGTCTTTCAGCACCAGGGCCAGACGGTCGCGCGCACCAGCCGAGAAAGTGGCGAACAGGACCCGACGCCCCTGCCCGGTCTGCTTGGCGATATGGCCGCCCAATGCGTCATAGACGCTGACAACAGAGGCCTTCTTCTCGGCCGCCTGCGCCGCCTGGGCGCGTTCCGGCGCGAAGTCGCGGCCCGGCCGGGCAGCCAGATCGACCACTTTCACGTCCGCGCCACCCACGGCCTCGAACGGGAATAGCGACGCGACCGGGAATTTCTCCAGCCGCAATGTCCATTCGCCGGCGGTCAGATACAGCCGGTCGGGCGGCAGCGGCTTATAGGGCGCACCGCCCTCTTCCAGCCCGCGCTTCATCGCCGACTTGCGCGCATCGTAATGGTCGGCAATCGCCTTGAAGCGTTCGTCGACCGCGTCGCCGGTCAGATGATCGAGCACGACTGCTGCCTGCGGCAGATACTCAAACACGGTGGCGAGCCGATCGAAGAACAGCGGCAGCCAATGCTCCATGCCGATCTGGCGCCGGCCGGCCGACACGGCTTCGTACAGCGGGTCTTCCTTGGTGACAGTACCGAACAGCTCGCGATAGCCGCTGCGGAAGCGCGCGATGGAGTCTTCATCCATCGGCACTTCGCTCATCGCCGTCAGCGAGAGTTCGGTCACAGCGTCGATGGTGCGCTGGGTGGCCGGATCGAAACGGCGGATGTTCTCGACCTCGTCGCCAAAGAAATCGAGGCGGTACGGTGCTTCCGTGCCGGGCGGGAACAGGTCGACCAGACCGCCGCGCACGGCATATTCGCCGGGCTCATTGACCGTGGAGACGCGGCTGTAGCCGTTGCGGCCGAGATACGCGATCAGGGCTTCCGGCTTCACCCGCCCGCCCTTGGCGGCACGGAAACCGGTGCCGGCAAACCAGTCCGGCTGCGGCAGGCGCTGCAGCGCTGCATTCACGGTGGTCAGCAGCAGCCAGGGCACATTGGGGCGTTCGCCTGACAGACGATTGAGCGTATCCATGCGCCGGGCGGCGATCTCGGCATTGGGCGAGACGCGGTCATAAGGCTGGCAGTCCCAGGCCGGCAGGGTCAGCACCGGCAGGTCGGGTGCGAAAAACTTTAGCGCGGCTTCCAGCGTCGCCATGCGCGCATCGTCGCGGCAGACATGCAGCACGCCGCGGCCCTTCTGCCGCTGCGCCAGCGCAGCCAGCAGGCGCGCATCCTGCCCTTCCGGGCTGCCGGCCAATGCCCAGCGGCCCGGCCGGGTCAGGATATCCGGCAGAACAAAGGTCATGTGATCAGAATGATAACTTGTAGGCCTTGAGGAGTTTCATCACACCCGTATCGAGATGCGGCGGCACCGGGTCGCGGCCAATCGCCCAGGCGTAAATCTGCGGATCGTCATAGCTCTCCAGCAATGTCTCATACTGGTCGAGTTCGACCTCGGTGAAGGTCGGCAGGTGCCGGCGCGCGAAGCTGCCCAGCAGGATGTCGACCTCCTTCATGCCGGTATAGAGGCTGCGGTGCAGCAGGCGCTTGCGGCGGATTTCGATATCCTCGGCCATCGGTCGGTAGTCCCCTGGGGGTGTTTCCGGAACGTGGGCAGGATATAGTACGCAACCCTGCGGATTCTCAAGGTTTACCCGGAAATTTCCACCTGTCATGCGCCCGGAATCGCTGTTTCCCGCCTTCGCACCGATCACCAGCCTGAAAGGCTGCGGACCGAAGCTGGCGCCACTGGTGGAAAAGCTGGTCGGCGGCGGCCGGGTCCTGGACCTGTGGTGGCACCTGCCCAGCGGGTTGGTCGATCGGCGCTATCGGCCTGCGGTGGCCGAAGCCGAGCCCGGCCGTATCGCCACGCTGGAGGTCACGGTCGACCGGCACCTGCCGCCGCGCAACAACCGCATGCCCTACAAGGTGCAGTGCCATGACGGCAGCGGACGGCTGACGCTGGTCTTCTTCAACGGCCGTGAAGACTTCCTCCGGAAAAACCTGCCCGAGGGCGAGACCCGCATCGTCAGCGGCGTGGTCGAGTTGTTCGACGGTCAGGTGCAGATGACCCATCCTGACCGCATGGCCACGGCGGAAGAACTCGAGCAGATGGCGGTGGTCGAGCCGGTCTATCCCCTGACCGCCGGCGTGGCCCCGCGCACCCTGGGCAAGATCATCGGCGGCGCGCTTGATCGCGTGATGGAGCTGCCGGAATGGCTCGATCCGGCCTGGCAGACGCGCGAGGGTTTTCCGGCCTGGCGCGAGGCGCTGCTGGCTGCGCACAAGCCGGAACGGCTAGCCGATATCGAGAAAGACACGCCTGCGCGGCGGCGGCTGGCCTATGACGAGTTGCTGGCCAACCAGCTCGCGCTGTTGCTGATACGGCGCCGCCTGAAACGCCAGACCGGACGCAAGCTGACTGGCGACGGACGACTGCGAGATAAGCTGGAAAAGCTGCTGCCCTGGCCGCTGACCAATGCGCAACGGCAGGCCAATGCCGAGATCGCCGCCGATATCGCCAGCGACCGCCGCATGCTGCGTCTTCTTCAAGGTGACGTGGGGAGTGGCAAAACCATGGTGGCGCTGAACGCGCTGCTGCTGTGCATCGAGGGCGGCGCACAGGGTGCATTGATGGCACCGACCGAAATCCTCGCCCGCCAGCATGCCGAAACGCTGGCGCCCTACTGTTCGCAGCTGGGCGTCACGATTGCGCTGCTCACCGGCCGCGACAAGGGCAAGGCCCGCGCAGCATTGCTGCAGCGGCTGGCGGATGGCGAGATCGACATCCTGATCGGCACGCATGCGCTGTTCCAGGACGATGTCGTGTTCAAGGATCTCGCGCTCGCTGTGATCGACGAGCAGCACCGCTTCGGGGTCAGCCAGCGGCTTGGTCTTGCCGCCAAGGGTCAGCAGGATAAAGGCGGCGTCGATATCCTGGTAATGACGGCGACGCCGATCCCGCGCACGCTGTCACTCACCGCCTATGGCGACATGGATGTGTCGAAACTGACCGAAAAGCCGCCCGGCCGCTCTCCGGTCGATACGCGCACCATTGCCTCTGACCGCTATCTCGATGTCGTGGCAGCCGTCACGCGCAAGATTCAGTCCGGCGAGCAGGTCTACTGGGTCTGCCCGCTGGTGGAGGAGAACGAGCAACTCGACCTTGCCGCCGCCGCCGAACGCCATTCGGCGCTGAAGCTGGCGCTGGAGCCGGTGCTGGGTGAAGGCAGCATCGGGCTGGTGCATGGCAAGATGACGCCGAGCGAAAAAGACGCGGCGATGGAAGCCTTCTCGGCCGGTCGCTCAAAACTGCTGGTGGCGACCACGGTGATCGAAGTCGGCGTCGATGTGCCGAATGCGACGCTGATCGTGATCGAGCATGCCGAACGTTTCGGCTTGGCGCAGTTGCACCAGCTGCGCGGTCGCGTCGGCCGTGGCGGCAAACCGGGTGCCTGCCTGCTGGTCTATAGCGGCCCGCTGGGCGAGACGGCGAAAGCCCGGCTCAAGATCATCCGCGAAACCGACGACGGCTTCCTGATCGCCGAGGAAGACCTCCGCCTGCGCGGTGCCGGCGAAGTGCTGGGCACGCGGCAGAGCGGCCTGCCGGAATTCCGCACCGCCGATCTGGCCGCCCATGCCGACCTGCTGGTGACGGCGCGCGACGATGCGAAGCTGATCCTGGAACGCGACCCGAAACTGGCCAGTGAGCGCGGTAAGGCGCTGCTGACCCTGCTCTATCTGTTCGAGCGCGACGCCGCGATCCAGTATCTGCAGTCGGGCTGAAGCTTCAGTCCTGGCTGCGGCGCTTCAGGGCCAGCTTCCACGCCGCCTGCATGATGGCGACGCCCAGAGCCGTCTTCAGCACGGTGGCGGCCCAGAAAGGATGCAGGCCAACGGCCATCGCCTTTTCGAGACCGACCAGCGTCGACAGCCAGGCCACGCCCAGCGCCAGGATCACGCCATGGCCGACCGTCATGGCAATCGTGCCGCGCAGCAGCGAGCGGTCCCAGCCGCGCTCGGCCAGCCAGCCGATCAACCAGACCGAAACGACGAAGCCGACCAGATAGCCGGCCGTCGGCCCCATGAAATAGGCCGGGCCGGCATTGGCACCGGCGAAGACCGGCAGACCGACAAAGCCTTCAGCCAGATAGAGCAGCACCGTGGCCGTGCCCAGCTTGCTGCCATAGGCCATGCCGATCACCAGGATGGCCAGCGTCTGCAAGGTCATCGGCACCGGCCAGAACGGCACCTGCGTCTTGGCCGACAGCGCCAGCACGGCAGAACCGGCAACCATTGCCAGCGCAATGCGCCAGGCGCGCATGCCTGGCACCACATGATGGAGCAGCGTGGTATTGAGAGCAGCGGCAGTCATATCGGTGGCTCCTTGGATTACGCGAATTCGAGAATAACCTGGTCGACCGCCAGGCTATCGCCCTTCTTGGCGTTGACCTTCTTCACCGTGCCATCGCGCTCGGCGCGCAGCACGTTTTCCATCTTCATGGCTTCGACCACGGCCAGCGCCTGACCGGCCTTGACCGGCTCGCCTTCTGCCACGGCAATCGACACCACCAGACCCGGCATCGGGCAGAGCAGATACTTCGACATATCCGGCGGCAGCTTTTCCGGCATCAGACGCGCCAGTTCGGCCGCGCGCGGCGTGCGCACGGCGACATCCAGTTCAGCGCCGCCATGCACGATCCGCACGCCATCGGGCCGCGCCGAGACACGGGCCACAACCGGCGCGCCATTCACGGTACCACGGAAGAAGGGTTCGCCCGGCTTCCAGGCGCTACGCACCTTCAGCGCCTTACCCTTGCCGATCTTCGCATCGAGGCCGCCGTCAGCGTCAGTGACCGTCAGCGCGTGGTCCTGCTTGTTCAGCGTCGCGATCCAGGCCTCACCCGGCACCCAGTCCGGCAGGCCCAGCTTGCCGCCGAGATGGCGCGCCCGCAGTTCGTTGCGGATATGGATCAGGGTCGCGATGGCCAGCGCGCTGTTCTGCCGGTCTTCCGGCAGCACGGTGCCGCCATAGCCATTCGGCCATTCCTCGGCGATGAAATTGGTCGAGATATTACCCGAGCGGAAGCGCGGATGATCCAGCACGGCCGAGAGGAAATTGACGTTATGGCCGATGCCGGCAATCCAGGTCTCGTCCAGTGCCGCCGACAGCGTCGCGATCGCCTCGGCGCGGTCCTTGCCGTAGGAGCACAGCTTCGAGATCATCGGATCGTAGAACATGCTGATCTCGCTGCCCTCGACCACGCCGGTATCGTTGCGGATCACGTTTGATTCTTCGGCGGTGCGCCAGCGCGCCAGGCGGCCGGTGCTGGGTAGGAAGCCGCGCAGCGGGTCTTCGGCATAGATGCGCACTTCGACGGCCCAGCCGTCCAGCTTCATATCCTCCTGCTTGATGCTGAGCGTCTCATTGGCGGCGACACGGATCATCTGCTCGACCAGGTCGATGCCGGTGATCAGTTCGGTGACCGGATGCTCGACCTGCAGGCGGGTGTTCATCTCGAGGAAGTAGAAGCTGCGATCCGGGCCGACGATGAATTCCACGGTGCCGGCGCTGTCGTAGTTCACCGTCTTTGCCAGGGCAACGGCCTGCTCGCCCATCGCCTTGCGGGTCTTCTCGTCGAGGAACGAGCTGGGTGCCTCTTCCACGACCTTCTGGTGACGGCGCTGGATCGAGCATTCGCGCTCGCCCAGATAGATCACGTTGCCATGCTTGTCGCCCAGCACCTGGATTTCGATATGGCGCGGCTGTTCGATGTATTTCTCGATGAAGACGCGGTCATCGCCGAAGGAATTCTTGGCTTCGTTGGTGGCGGAGGAGAAGCCTTGTGCCACTTCGTCGGCCGAACGTGCGATACGCATGCCCTTGCCGCCGCCGCCGGCCGAGGCCTTGATCATCACCGGGAAGCCGATCTCGGTGGCGATCTTCACGGCTTCGTCGGTGCCGCCGATGGCGCCAAGATAGCCCGGCACGGTGCTGACACCAGCTTGTTTCGCAAGCTTCTTGGACTCGATCTTGTCGCCCATGGCGAAGATCGCGTCCGGGTTCGGGCCGATGAAGGCGATGCCGGCCTCTTTCAGAGCAGCCGCAAACTTCCGATTTTCAGACAGGAAGCCATAGCCCGGATGCACCGCCTGCGCGCCGGTCTGCTTGCAGGCCGCGATGATCTTTTCGATCACCAGATAGCTTTCGGCGGCGGCGGGCGGGCCGATATGAATGGCTTCATCGGCCATGCGCATATGCAGCGCGCCATCGTCGGCATCGGAATAGACCGCCACGGTCTTGATGCCGAGCTTGCGGCAGGTCTTGATCACGCGGCAGGCGATTTCACCGCGGTTGGCGATCAGGATTTTGTCGAACAGCTTGTTGGCCATGATCTCTGATCTCACAACGGAATGTTGTCGTGCTTCTTCCAGGGATTCTCCTGCTTCTTCTCGCGCAGCATGGCGAGCGAGCGGGCAATCCGGAAGCGCGTATTATGCGGCATGATCACGTCGTCGATGAAACCGCGATGGCCGGCCACAAACGGGTTGGCGAATTTCTGGCGGTATTCTTCCGTCCGCGCCGCGATCTTTTCGGCGTCGCCGATTTCGCTGCGGAAGATGATCTCCACCGCGCCCTTCGGGCCCATCACGGCGATCTCCGCCGAGGGCCAGGCATAGTTGACATCGCCGCGCAGATGCTTGGATGACATCACGTCATAGGCGCCGCCATAGGCCTTGCGCGTGATCACCGTGACCTTCGGCGTGGTGGCTTCGGCATAGGCGAACAGCAGCTTGGCGCCGTGCTTGATGATGCCGCCATATTCCTGCGCCGTACCCGGCAGGAAGCCCGGCACATCGACGAAGGTGACGATCGGGATGTCGTAGCAGTCGCAGAAGCGCACGAACCGCGCGCCCTTGCGGCTGGAGTCGATATCGAGGCAGCCGGCCAGCACCATCGGCTGGTTGGCGACGATACCCACGGTCTGGCCGCCGATACGGGCGAAACCGATGATGATGTTCTTGGCGTAATTCGGCTGAATCTCGAAGAAGTCGCCCTCGTCCACCACCTTCTCGATCAGCTCCTTCATGTCGTAGGGCTTGTTCGGATTGGGCGGCACCAGCGTGTCGAGCGAGGCTTCCTGGCGATTGATCGGATCCCAGGTTTCGCGGATCGGCGCTTTCTCGCGATTGTTCAGCGGCAGGAAATCGAACATGCGGCGGGTCTGCGCCAGTGCCTCGACGTCATTCTCGAAGGCGTTGTCCGCGACTGAGGACTTGGTGGTATGCGTCACCGCGCCGCCGAGCTGCTCCTGCGTCACGACTTCCTGCGTCACGGTCTTCACGACATCGGGACCGGTGACGAACATGTAGCTGCTGTCCTTCACCATGAAGATGAAGTCGGTCATTGCCGGCGAATAGACCGCGCCACCGGCGCAGGGTCCCATGATCACCGAAATCTGCGGCACCACGCCCGAGGCCAGCGCGTTGCGCTGGAACACTTCGGCATAGCCGGCCAGACTGTCGACACCTTCCTGGATGCGGGCGCCGCCGGAATCGTTCAGTCCGATCACCGGCAGGCCAACCTTCATGGCGGCGTCCATGATCTTGCAGATCTTGCCGGCATGCGCCGCCGAGAGCGAGCCACCGAAGACGGTGAAGTCCTGGCTGAACACGAAGGTCGCACGGCCGTTGATGGTGCCGTAACCGGTGACGACGCCATCGCCGGCCACCTTCTGGCTCTCCATGCCGAAATCGGTGCAGTCATGTTCGACGAACATGTCCCACTCCTCGAAGGAGCCGGGATCGAGCAGGAGTTCCAGCCTCTCACGCGCGGTCAGCTTGCCCTTGGCATGCTGCGCCTCGATGCGCTTGGCGCCGCCGCCCTGGCGGGCCTGGGCGCGCTTTTCTTCCAACTGGCGGATGATGTCCTGCATGCAACTCCCCACTGCGAGGCTTTACGCCAAGCGCCTATCCTGGCGCTTATGACGCGCCGATGACATGACCATGGCCTAAGGCCTTAGCATATCGCGCGACGGGGGCAAATAGCTTCGGGTGCAGTGCAAAAACACCAGCGATAAGCCGTGTTTATCGGGGCTGATATATGAGTAACGCGATCTGCGGCGGCGAAGATCAGCCCTGTCGCTGCGGCAGCCGGGCGTCGGACAGGTCGGCCCCTTCCAGCAGGGCGCGGGACATATCGGCCTCGTCCAGCCAGGCCTGTTTCAGCGTGGCGCCACGAAGATCAGCGCCGCGCAATATGCTGCGCGTCAGGTTGACCGGAAATGCACGGTCGAGGCTGACCGTCAGCGGGCCGAGATCGGCATCGCGCAGGTCGGCGCGCACCAGCATGGCGCCGGTCAGATTGGCGCCACGCAGGTCGGCACCGGAAAGGTTGCAGTCGCGCAGATCGGCTTCCACCAGCTTGGCGCCCTGTAGCGAGGCGCGCGCCAGATCAAGGCCCTGCAGGATGACGCCATCCATCGCGGCCCCCGTCAGCACGATACCGGGCCGCGCGCCGATATGGCGCAGGTCGAGACGGCTGAAATCAAACAGCCGGCCCTGACGGCCACCGGTCTCCACCCACAGGCGATACAGGCGGAAGGCCTCTTCAATCGGCACGCCGAGTTCAGCCAGCGGCCGGCCGCGCGGCTTGTCGTCCAGCGCACCCTGCGTATCGGCGCCGGCCATTACAGCATTCTCGAGCTTGACACCGACCAGCACTGCACCGCGCAGATGCGCATCCTTCAGATTGGCGCCGCTGAGATCGGCGCCGGAGAGATTGGCGCCATCCAGTTTCGCCGAGGTAAGATTGGCGCGCGTGAGCACGCAGTTGACCAACACCGCGTCGGTGAAGTCGGTGCGGCCGGCGGCCACGCCGGTCATGTTGGCGCCGGTGAGATCGGCCGCCACCAGTCGCGCGCCACCCAGATCGACCGCCTCGTGATCGGGCTTCTTCAAACGCATGTTGCCGCTGGTGTCGCGTTCGGCGATCACGCCATCGCGCATGTCGGCATCCTGCAGCCGCGCGCCGGTGAGGTCGGCGCCACGCAGCGACGCGCCGCGCAGATCGGCGCGATCCAGTCTTGCGCCATGCAGAACCGCGCCGCGCAGATCGGCGCCGTAGAGCACCGCGCTGCTCAGGTTCGTATCGGAGAAATTGGTGGCCTGCAGATTACAGCCGGTGAAGTCGGCACCGGACAGATCGGCGCCCGCCATGGTCAGGTGCGAGAGATCGCGGAACTGAAAGATAGCCCGCTTACCGCCAGGCAGTCGCTGGCGATATTTCTCATGGTCGGCGATGGTGGCGAGCAATTCGCCGTACCCCACCTTCGGCCGCTGACGCTTGGAGATATCTGTGCCTGCCATGTCGGACCCCCCGGCCGACATTGAATCCCTGTCTTCGGCCCCTTATAGCAAGCCGACTCGCATTAGGGTAGCACAGCTAAGGTCTCGAATCAGCCGCGCATCCAGTAGGCGTATGGCTAGTTACGTTCGCGTAACAACGCTAGAAATTGGGCAGTTGCCCGCAGGTCGGCCAGTAACCCGGTACGGCGGGCGGCAGCTTCGGCATCCTCGCCCCAGCGCTCAACCTGATGCAGCTCGTCCAGCAGGGCGGCCCGGTGCGCAGCCTCGGCATCCAGGTGACCATCCAGCAGGGCGAGGCCGATGACAACAGAGCCCGCATTGGTGGTAGCGCTGTGCAGGGCGGTCAGCTGCCAGGCATCAAGGCCAGCACAGACCCGCTCCAGTAGCGGCTTCAGTTCGGCAGGCTGGGCCACCGCGATGATGCCCGAGGTGACATTCATCTGGACGTCATAACGGTCACGGAACCAGTCGAGCAGCGGCTGCCATTCCGCGGCCTGCCGCTCGGCCAGGGCTGCCGGTTCGTCGGCGCGGTAGGACAGCAGATCGGTCTCGCCATAGCGGAGCACATCGCTGCGGGCGAAGCTTGGATCGGTCATCACGCGGTCGATGGTCGTCGCGGCCAGCTGCATCAGTGGCATCGACTGCGGCCGGATTTCGTCCTGCTGCGCCTGCCATTCGACGGCAATCGCCTCGGCCAGCGCCAGCGTCGGCAGGCGCATCTCGGCCTTGGCCGGGGTTTTCAGCACCCGGCCATCGAGGCGGACGATGGCGCCGCCGTCACCAGCCTGCTCGGCCGTCGCGAGCTTGTAGAAGCGTTTCATGACGGCGGCTTATAGCGGTGGGTCAGCGCCCCAGCAAGTTGCCCAGACCGCGCTTCAGATTGTCTACCGGATTGCTCGACTGCGGCTGCTGCTGGGGCTGCGCCCCCGCGGCAGGCGCCGCCGATTGCGGCACCGGTCGGCCTTCCGCGAGCGCCACCGCCTTGGCGCAGGCCGTGGCGGCATCGTCGCCGCCCGAACCCATGGCGGGCGACAGGATCGCCAGAGGACCGAGCGCCGCCACGCCGGCCACCGTGCCCAGCACGCCCTTGGCCAGTGCCGCGCTGTCCGGCGTGAAGCTCGGATCGGTCAGGCTGCCGCGCACATTCACCGGCGGCAGCATCGCGGCCAGACCGGTATCGCGCGAGGATGGCACCAGCTTCAGGTCGAGCCGCTCGGTCCCCAGATTGACCGTGCCGTCACCGGTCATCGTCATGCTGCCGGTTTCGGCCAGGATCGCCTTCGGCGTGACAATGCCGTTCTTGAAATCAAGTCCGCTGACCACGCAATGCAGCTTGGTCTTCGCGGTCGCCCGGTCGAGCGCCGACACGGCGCGAGCGAGGCCCGGCAGGAAGTCGCGGATATACTCTTCCTTCAACTCGCCCTCGCCGACCTTCAGCACCATCTTGCCATTCAGACCGGCCATCATCTGCTGCATCGAGGCCGCGCTGCTGTTAACATCAAGCACCAGATCGGTCGCTCCACCGCGCCGCACGATATCGGTGATGCCTGCCTTCTGCAGATACTCGCTCAGCACCACGCCCTTGCCATCCAGCTTGGCGCTCATCGCTTTCGATTTGGCATTGACGGTGATGTCGCCGTTCAGGCTACCATTCGACAGATTGGCAATGGCCGGTTTCGCATTCAGCACGCCGTCTTTCAGCGTCAGGTTCAGTGCTACACCCTGCGCGTCCAGCTTCGGCGCCTTCAGACGTTCGGCCTTGTAGCTGCCGGTGGCATCGACTGCATTCAGGCCATCGAGCGGCAGCGGATCGCTGCTGAACAGGCGCTGCTGTCCGCCGGTACTGCTGCCAGCCGTGCTTCCACCACCGGCCGCCGGTTTCGCAGCCGCGGCGCTCTCCTTGGGCATCAGCTGCGTGACGTCCATGTTCTTCGAGGCCAGATCGAACCGCACGGACGGTTTCGCACCAGCCAGATTCACTTCGGCGTTGCCGGACAGGTCGCTGTCGGCAATTTTTGCGGCGATATTGCTCAGCGCATAACGCTGCGGACCGGTGTCTTTCACATCGGCCTGCAGGGTGAGCGGCACGGCCGGCGCCGTCGCACCCGCCAATGCAGCCACCTTCGCCAGATCCGGCGCATCGACAGCCAGCTTCAGCGCGATGCCCTTGCCCTGCATCGGCTGGGCGATGCTGCCGTCCACGCTGGCTTTGGCACCCGGCAGGGTCGCGGTCATCTTGATCGGCCAGGGCCGGCTACCCGACATCAGGTCGTCGAAGCTGCCCAGCGTGCCGTCGGCGGTGATCGCCTTGCCATCGACATCGGCCGCCATCTTCACCGCCAGCAGACCGCCGCTGGCCTGCTTCACGGTCAGTTCGCTGAGCGCGACGTTATTTTGGCTGTTGGTCTGGGCATCGCGATAGGCAACGCGCACATTCTTCAGCGACACATTCTCGATGGATGGAATGACCGTGCCGCCCGACTGCTGCGCCGGCTGACTCTGCGGCTGCTGCTGGGGCGCTGGCTTCTGACCGGCGAAATCCCAGTTGGCCCGGCCCTGCCGGTCTTTTTCCAGCAGCAGGTCGACGTCGTTCAGCACCAGGCTGTCGATCTTGACCTGGCTGCTGAGCAGCGCGATCAGATCGACCTGGGCAGTGAACTCGCCGACGGTGGCCATCTGCGGCCGGCTGCCCCAGGCGGCATTGGCGAAGCTGACCTGCTTCACGCCGATGCCGAGCGGCCAGAGGCTCAGCTTCATGTCCTGCGCGATGTCGAGCTTGCGGCCGGTGGCATTTTCAACGGCGGCCACGATCTGCGGCTTGAAGCGGTTCACATCCACCGTCAGCACGGCAATCACCGCACCGGCGACCAGCAGCACGACAACGGCTGCCACCCATTTCAGAATACGCATGTGGTTCCTCCTCAGACGGCTGACGAGGATCTGGCCAACAGCCTGTTCACCAGATCAGGAAGTTCCCCGAAGTTTTTGATGATGCTTGCTGCTCCGGTTTCGAGCAGGATCCGTTCATCGTGATAGCCCCAGGCCACGCCGATCGACCGCACGCCGGCGTTCCGCGCCATCTCGATATCATACGTGGTGTCGCCGACCACGATTGTCGAGGCCGGCACGGCGCCGGTTTCGGCCATCGCCTGCAGCACCATGTCGGGCGCCGGTTTGCCGTTCACCACCACATCGCAGGTCTGCAGGGTGACGAAACGCTCGGTCAGGCCGTGGGTGGCGAGCGTGAAGTTCAGGCCGCGCCGCGCCTTGCCGGTGGCGACACCGAGCAGGAAGCCGGCCTCGTCGAGGCGGTCGAGCGTGTCGACGAGACCGGGGAAGAGTGGCTCATGATGGTCGGGCTCGAGCCGCTGGGCGATGGCGGCGGTCTTGTAGGCCTCGACCACCGGATGCAGCGCCGGCGAGCCGAGCGGCAGCAGCAGATGCGCGATGGCGACTTCCAGCGGCAAACCAACCGTGCGGCGCACGGCATCGGCCTCGGGCAGCACCAGGCCGTTGGCCGCAAACGCACTGTGCATGGCGCTGACGATGTGATGCTGGCTGTCGACCAGCGTGCCGTCGCAGTCGAAGATCACGAGGCGCGGCGGGTCGAAGCTGTCGGACAGTTGAATCGGGTCTGCACTCATGGGGGCAGAATCGCACGAGCCGCCCCGCGGCTCAACCACGCCGGGCGCTAGAAACAAATATTTGATATTGCTCAGAAAACAGAAGGCCCTCCGCTGCGGTGCAGCGAAGGGCCTTCGTCAGCGTCCGGACTGGCCGGGTTAGTTCACGGCGCGGGCCTTGTCGTTGGCTTTCTGCTGCTGCTTGCGGGCATCGGCCTTCTGTTCGTCGGCCTTGCGCTGGGCCGCCGCCTTGTCGCTGTTGGCGTCGCGCTGGACATCGGCCTTCTTCTCATCGGCCTTGCGCTGCGCCTTCATGGCGTCGGCCTTCTTCTCGTCGGCCTTGCGCTGCTCCTTGCGGGCATCGGTCTGGGTCTGCTGGGCGGTGGCGTCACCAGCCGGGGTGGATGGTGTCGTGCTCTGGGCCCAGGCGCCGCCCGCCGCGCCAAGCGCGACAGTACCGGCAACGGTCAGGGCGGTGGCGAGGGATTTCAGCGAAACAGTGGTCGACATGCGAGCCTCCTAAACTTTTACAAAGACGAGACGGTCTGCCGCCTCGCCCTTGGAAGATGGCCGCCGAAAGTGTCCATACAAGGCTGCAAAAAAGGTCATGCTGTGTCATAAGTTGGGCATGAGCCGCCCAAGCAGAACACCCCGCAAAACCGCCTCCTCCGCCTCCGTCACCAAGGGGCTGACGCAGCTCGGCCATAGCGCCGCGCAGCCGCAAAGCCCCGATGAAGCGAAGCTGGAGACCGTGCCCAACCCGCAGCCCGGCACGACCTACCTGATCCGCTTCACCCAGCCGGAATTCACCAGCCTGTGTCCGATGACCGGCCAGCCGGATTTCGCCCATCTGGTGATCGACTATGTGCCGAACCGGCTGATGGTCGAATCCAAGTCGCTCAAACTGTTCCTCAACAGCTTCCGCAATCACGGCGCCTTCCACGAGGACTGCACCATCAGCATCGCCAAGCGTCTGGTCGCGGTGATGAAGCCGCGCTGGCTGCGCATCGGCGGCTACTGGTATCCGCGCGGCGGCATGCCGATCGACGTGTTCTGGCAGACCGGCAAACCGCCGGCCGACCTGTGGCTGCCCGACCAGGGCGTGGCCAGCTATCGCGGCCGCGGCTGACCGGCCGATGCGGCGCGGTGCTCTCCACGCGGCGCTGATCCTTCTCGTGGCCGGACTTGCCGGCTGCGACAACATGCGCGACCTGAACCGCAGCCTGTATCGCGGCCTGGGCGGCGAGACGCGCACGCGTCCCTTCGAGGGCGGCAGCACCAGCAGCAGCGCCGGCACGCCCTGTTTCAGCGCCGAGACCGGGCTGCTCTATACCAGCCAGACCGGACGCTGCGCGCCGGGCTATGCCCCCATCGGCGCGACCGAAGCGCAGCGCCAGTTCCAGACGGCGGCACAGCGCGGACCGGTCGCCGGTCGCGGCGCGCCCGAGATCGCGCCCCTGCCCCAGCAGACTCCGCAGCAGGCTGCGCGTGCCGGTATTGGCAGCACGCCGCAATCCAACGTGCCGCCCGCAGGGCCCGGCGGCACACCGAGCGCGCCTTACGCGGTGAACGATGCGCGTGTCGGCGAAGGCGTCTTCGCGCTCTGCTACAACGACAGCGCCGGCCATGTTTTCGAAGCGCAGAGCTGCCCGCCGGGCAGCCGCTGGATCAACACCGACGAAGCCGAACTGCTGCAGCGCGCGCAGCTGGCCGAGGCCTCGTGGTGCTTCTACGCCGGCCGCAGCGTGCTGTATCGCAGCCGCGCCTGCCGCCCGGGCGACCGCCAGATGAATGTGGCCGAAGCCGACCGCGTCTGGGAGACGCTGCCGGCCGACCGCCGCACGCGCAACCGGCCGTCCGCCACCGGCGGCGGCGCGGGCGCACCGGTGCCGGACATGAATGCGGCGCCGCGCGGCGGCGTCAATGCGACGCCGCTGCCGCCGACTACTCGATAACCCCTTACGCGATAGCCGCCGCGTTCGGGATCACCAGCGCGAAACGGTCATTCAGCGCCGCCATGGTGATGCGATGCATCTCGGCCGCCGGGATCGTACCGCTGCCGGCCGGATCGGGCAGGTCGCGGTCGGCGCAGGCGGCATTCACCACCACGCCGCGATAGCCATGGTCGATGGCGCTGCGCGCTGTGGCGCTGACGCACATATGGGTCTGGAAGCCGGCGATGATCAGTTCCTTGCGGCCCAGCTCCTTCAGCACGGCGTCGAGATCCGTGCCGGCGAAACTGTTGGGCAGCCCCTTGGTGACGATGCGTTCTGCGCTGCCCTGAGGACCGATACCGGCGATGAACTCCGCCTTGGGGCCTTCGGGATTGAACAGCGCGCCGCCCGGCTTGCCATGATGGCGCACATGCACGATGGGCGCGCTGGCCTTGCGCGCGGCGGCCAGCAGTTTGCCGATCTCGGCCACGGCGGCGTCCATCCCGGACAGCGGCAGGCCGCCATCGGCGAGGTATTCGTTCTGGTGGTCGATCAGCAGCAGGGTGGACTTCTCCCAGGCCACCGGGATGCCGGCAGCGCCGGCCATTTCCAGCAGGGTCTTCGGACGCGACATAAAATTTCTCCCTCGGGCACGCCGCTTTTGCAGCGGGTTTTCTGACAACTCGTTGTGATTCCTGCCTTTATTACCCTGCTACGGCAGCTTGTGGCAGGCTTAGCCGGTGCTTATTTCGTCTTATACTCGGCTTATTTTGGCTTATTTGAGTCTTATTCCGGCTTATTTAGGGCTTGTTTGGACGGTTGGCAGCCTTGGTTTCTGCTTGTTTTTGCGTGGAGCATGAAAAAGAACATTTTAGCAACAAAATCACGCGTTGCAAGCGCCTCGGCGGGGGAGAAGCCTCTAGGCACTCTCTAGTTTCCGTGGCCGGAAAGGCCGGAGCCTTAGGAAGCTTGCCTCTTTACGGTGCGTCGCGGTCGGGTTTTTCCGTTCTTCGCCAAGTCGCGGATATCTTCCAGCCATGCATCTTTAGTGAGGGTTAGCCCCTCACCCCATATAAAAATGTAAGTGTCGCCGTGATATGTAGCGCTAACCAATAAAGGCATGTCCTTATCCTCACCCCAGCGCTCTAACAACTCTTCCCATTTCGCCAAAAGATCGCGCCAGATCCCGACTGTAATTCTGACCTGACCATACCAGTTCATTAGTTCGGTCGTTCGAATAGTCGCCGCCCCAGTGTCGGAGAGTTGCTCTAAGCGGAGCATAATTTCGTTGATGTGCCGTTGCTGCATCTAATCCTCCCGTAGCCGACAATCGACCCAGACAGCATTAGACCACCGCAGCAGTCAGAATTCAAGTATAATGATCTTAAATAAATAAGGGCTCCTTATTTATTTAAGATTTAAATAAAATTCTAACCACCCCTAATGCAGCCCCGCCTTCTGCAGTGAGCGCCTGAAGCGCCGCAGCCCCCACCACACCGCAAACGCCACCACCGGGATCGCCACGCCGATGGCGATTTCCTTGTTCACTGGCAGGCCAGCCGCGTGGAGCGCCTGCGCGGCATAGCCGACCAGGCCGACCACATAGTATGTGATCGCCGCCACCGAGAGGCCCTCGACGGTTTCCTGCAGGCGCAGTTGCAGCCGCGAGCGCTGGTTCATTTTGTCGAGCAGTTCGACATTCTGCCGCTCCAGCGCGACATCCACGCGGGTGCGCAGCAGGTTGGCCATGCGCGTGGCCCTGCGAGAGAGTCCTTCGATGCGTTCGGCCATGGTGATGCAGGTGCGCATGGCGGGCGATAACCGCCGCTCCATGAATTCGCCGATGGTGGGCATGCCGGGCATGCGGCTCTCGCGCAGCTCAGTGATGCGGCGATCGACCAGCGCGTGATAGGCGCGTGCCGCGCCGAAGCGATAGGGCGTATCCACCGCCAGCGTCTCGACTTCGGCGGCGAGGCCGGAGAGTTCGAGCAGCAAGGTCTGCTCGCTTTCATGCGCCACATCGACCATGCGCGCCGAAAGCTTCGCCAGGCCCTGCTCCAGCGCGGTGATGCGCGGCGCGACCTGCTGCGCCAGCGGCAGCGCCAGCAGCGCCATCATGCGATAGGTTTCGATATCGAGCAGGCGCATGACGAGACGGCCGCGCTGCGCATCGGTCAAACCCTGGTCGCGGACCAGGAAGCGCACGCTGTCATCGGCGCCGAGGAAAAAATCGGTCCAGACCGTCGCGTGGCCGTCTGCCACCTGGCTCGCCACCAGCATCGGGCCATCGAAGAGCTGCGCCAGCTGGGCCTCTGACGGCGCGGCTTCTGCGGCACCGAGCAGCGCGATATCCGCCGTCACCATCAGCCGCCCCGGCAAAGCCTGCAGCCAGCCTGCGGGCAGCGGCAGATCGCCCGGCTGGTCGAGGGCTGGGCCGCTCTGGCGCGGCAGATACAGCGTGTAGGTGGTGAATTCGGTGCGCCGCTCCCAGATCAGATATCCGGCACCGGCAAGATCGACCACCACATGTTTCGCATCGGCGGGCGGAAGATCGGCAGTCTGACTGCGGCACAGGGCCGCCAGATGATCGCGTTCGGCGGCGGCGTCGTCCGGTTTCAGCATCAGGCCGAGATGCAGCACGCGGGCGGGGGCGGCAATCGGCAGCGGCGGACGGGCATGCACTTCCGCGGCCAGTGCGGCACGCAGCGGATGGGCGCGCGCGCGCAGGTCGTCAGGCAGCAGTGGCGCGTCGCCTATTCTTCCAGCCATGCGTCGGCGCTTTTCTCCAGCGTGAAGCCCAGGAAGTCCCAGGTCGCGGCCATATGCGGCGACAGCGGCGCGCGCACTTCCAGCTTGCCGCCATCGGGATGCGCCAGCTTGATGCCGCGCGCATGCAGATGCAGCTTGCGGCTGACGCCGCCGGTGAGAAACGCCTCGGCGGCGCCGTATTTGCCATCACCGACAATCGGCGTGCCCATGGCGGCGGCATGCACGCGCAGCTGATGCGTGCGGCCGGTCAGCGGCGCCATGCCGAGCCAGGCGGCGCGCTTGCCGGCAGTCTCGATGGTGCGATAGAGCGTGACGGCATTCTTGCCCTCTTCCTCGTCATAGACCATGCGCTCGCCGGCGCCGCCGGCCAGCTTGGCCAGCGGCAGGTCGATCTTGCCCATGCGCTGGTCCGGCACGCCCATCACCAGAGCCCAGTAGAGCTTGTGCGCGTCGCGCTTGCGCAAGGCTTCCGCCAGTTTGGCCGCCGCCGAGGCGCTGCGCGCCAGCAGCAGAACGCCCGAGGTATCCTTGTCGAGACGATGCACCAGACGCGGGCGCTCGGCATTGCCGAATTTCAGATAGCCGAGCAGGCCATCGAGATGTTCGGTTAGGCCGGTGCCGCCCTGCGTCGCCAGGCCGGCCGGCTTGTTCAGCACGATCACCGCGTCGTCCTTGTGCAGGACGGCGGCTTCCAGTTCGGCAATGCGTTCGGGGCTGGCCTTGGCCGGCTGGGGCGCGCGCGGCCTGTCGTCGTCCTTGGGCGGCTCGCCCAGTGGCGGGATGCGGATCGCCTGCCCCACTTCGAGGCGCGTGGCCGCCTTGGCGCGGCCGCCATCGATGCGGACCTGGCCGGTGCGCAGCAGCTTTTCCAGTTTGCCATGGCCGAGCCACGGATAATGACGCTTGAACCAGCGGTCGAGACGCAGGTCGGCTTCGTCGGCACTGACGGTACGGGTGGTGACTTGAGACATGGGGGGTACTCTAAAGCGGGCGGATCGACCTGTCAGCGCCAGACGCGGCGCAGGGTGTCCTTTTCCTTGGGTTCTTCCGCGACCGGAGCAGGGTCCGGGTTGAGGGCACGCTGGCGCTCGCGTTCGGCCTGGCGCTCGATCCATTCCTGGCGGCGCTGCTCGTGGCCTTCGACCGACTGCACCTCGATCTCGCATTCCTGGGCGGCCATGAACAGGACCTGGCGGGTGATATTCTTGAACTGCGCCAGCTTGCCGTAGAAGCAGTCGTCCCGGCTCGGCACCGCGCCCGGCGTGTAGAAGGCCTTTTCCTTCGGCGTGGCCAGAAAGAAGGTATAGACCCCCGCGCCCGCCAGCAGCAGGAGAGCGATCACACCGAGAAGACCCATGCGCTGCAGCACGGAAAAACGCTCCATGAAAGAAGATGCGGACGACCCGCTCGACGGCGACGGCAAGCCCGCATTTTACATCAGATTTATAACGCGGTCAGCGTTAGGACTTGGTTAACGAATGGCGGCCGATCAGTCCTGTTCGTCCTGGCGCCGTGCGCGCAGCTTCTGCCAGTAATCCAGCCTTTTGACGATCTCGCGCTCGAAGCCGCGCTCGACCGGACGGTAGAAATGCTGCCGCTCCATCCCCTCGGGGAAGTAGTTCTGCCCCGAGAAGCCGTCGGCGGCATCGTGGTCATAGGCATAGCCGGCGCTGTAGCCGAGATCCTTCATCATCTTGGTCGGCGCGTTCAGGATATGCATCGGCGGCGCCAGCGAACCATGTTCGCGCGCGGCGCGTTTGGCGGCCTTCTCGGCCTTGTAGGCGGCATTCGATTTCGGCGCGCTGCCGAGATAGATCACCGCCTGCGCGAGGCCGAGTTCGCCTTCCGGCGAGCCGAGGAAATCATACATGTCCTTGGCGGCCAGCGCCTGCACCAGCGCATTGGGATCGGCCATGCCGATATCCTCGGCGGCGAAACGCACCAGGCGACGCAGGATATACAGCGGGTCCTCGCCGCTGGCCAGCATGCGCGCCATCCAGTACAGCGCCGCATCGACATCGGAACCGCGCAGCGACTTATGCAGCGCCGAGATCAGGTTGTAATGCTCGTCCTGACTCTTGTCGTAGATCGGCGCGCGCTTCTGCAGTGTTTCCGCCAGCCTTGCGGAATCCAGCGGCTCGGTGTCGGCTGGCAAAGTATAAATCTGCTCGGCCATGTTGAGCAGGTAGCGGCCGTCGCCATCGGCCATGGCGCGCAGGGCGGCGCGCGCCTCCGGCGTCAGCGGCAGCGGGCGCTCGATGGCTTCGGCGCGCGACAGCAGCTTTTCCAGCGCCTCGTCGTCCAGCCGATGCAGCACGATCACCGAAGAGCGCGACAGCAAAGCCGAGTTCAGCGCGAAACTGGGATTCTCCGTGGTAGCGCCGACCAGTACGACTGTGCCGTCTTCCACGTAAGGCAGAAAGCCATCCTGTTGCGCGCGGTTGAAGCGGTGGATTTCATCGACGAACAGCAGCGTGCGCTGGCCCAGTGCGCGGCGGTCGCGCGCGGCTTCAAACACCTTGCGCAGATCGGCCACGCCGGAAAAGACAGCCGAGAGGGGCGCGAATTCCAGCCCCGTGGCATCGGCGAGCAGGCGCGCAATCGAGGTCTTTCCGGTGCCCGGCGGACCCCAGAGGATCAGGCTCGACAGCTTCTTGGCCTGCACCATGCGGGCGAGCGGCCCCTCGCCCTGCAGCAGATGATCCTGGCCGATCACATCCTCCAGCGCGCGCGGGCGCAGCCGGTCGGCGAGCGGTCCGGCCGCTTCCATGCCGGCAGCCGCGAACAGGCTCTCTCCGGTGCCGCCTGCTGCCTCGCGTTTCGCCATGCTCAGCTCCGCACCGAGAAGGAGATCACCTGCTTGTTGCGGCGGAGCGTCACGGTCCACTGGCTGCTGCCGCGCAGCAGGGCCTGCAGCGCGCGCACATCTTCCACGTCGCGCTCGTTGATCTTCATGACGATATCGCCGGTGCGGATGCGCAGCCGGGCGGCCGGCGATCCCGGTGCGATCTCGGTGACGATCACGCCGCGTTCCAGCGTGTCGATCCCCAGTTCATCGGCGAAGGCGGGCGAGAGATTGCCGACCGTGGCGCCGGCGAGCGGCTGGTTGCCGGTCAGCGGCGTCAGGCTGCGCGCCGGCGTCTCGGGCGCATCCTGCAGTGCGATATTGAGGTTGAGCCGCTGGCCGCGCCGCAGCACATCCAGCGCCGCGGTCTCGCCCAGCTTGCGGGTGGCGATGCGGAAACGCAAAGCCTGCGGATCGTTGACTTCGCGGCCGTCGATGGCCAGCACCACATCGCCGGCTTTCAGTCCGGCGCGATCGGCCGGACCGCTGCGCCAGACTTCGCCGACCAGCACGCCATTGGGCCGCGCCATGCCCAGCCCCTGCGCGATCTCGCTGGTGACGGCTTCGCCACTGGCGCCGAACCAGGGCCGCTTGATCCCCTTCCCCGCCATGGCGCTCGCCACCGTCGAAGAAACGAGATTGGCGGGAATGGCAAAGCCGATGCCGATGGAGCCGCCCGAGCGCGAGAAGATCGCCGTGTTGATGCCGACCAGCTTGCCATCCATGCCGAGCAGCGCGCCGCCGGAATTGCCGGGATTGATCGCCGCATCGGTCTGGATGAAGGATTGCGCCGTCATGTCGTCGGAGATGGCGCGGCCGACGGCAGAGATAATGCCCTGCGTCACGGTCTGGCCGACGCCGAAGGGATTGCCGATGGCGAGCACCAGGTCGCCAACCTGCAGCTCGTCGGAGTCACGGAATTCGAGATACGGCAGGGTTTCGCCGCGCGTGTCGATGCGCAGCACGGCAAGGTCGGAACGCGGATCGGCGGCGATCACGCGCGCCTCGAATTCACGCCGGTCGCTGAGTGCGACGACGATCTCGGTGGCGCCCTCGATGACATGGTTGTTGGTGACGATGACGCCCTCGGCCTCAACGATCACGCCGGAGCCGAGCGACTGCGCGATACGTTCGCGCGGCATGCCGAAGGGTGTCTGGTTGCCGAAGAAGCGGCGGAAGAACGGATCGTCGGCAAAGGGCGACGCCACCCGCTCGACGCGGCGGGTATAGACGTTGACCACGCCCGGTGCGGCGCGCTGCACCAGCGGCGCGAAACTCAGCTGGATCTCGGACTGGCTGGCCGGCAGGCGTGTTTGCGCCGTCTGGGCAATGGCTGCCACGGGCAGCGCGGCCAGGATCGCGGCCAGCGCCAGTCTGAAAAGCGTGCGGAATGAGAATTGCGTCATGATCCGGTTTACATAGGGGGCTAGCCTGCGGCTTTTCAATGGCCGGCCAGACGGTTAACGCGGTATTCACCGCTTCCGGCCACTCTGCCGGACCATGAAACTCGACAAGCCGATCCTGCAGCAGCTGCAGGCCTATTGGGACGAGAAGCGCGGCAGCCGGCCCTATCCCGGCCGCGAGGATATCGATCCCCTGGAGCTGCGCTTCATCATCGGCCACCTGATCCTGGTCGATATCGAGCCGGACCCGCTGCGGTTCCGCTACCGCCTGTTCGGCACCGCCATCGTGCAGCGCCAAGGCTTCGACATGACCGGCAAGTATCTCGACCAGCATCCCTGGCCCGAACTCGCCGAGAAAGCCCGAGAGACCTATACCGAGGTGATCGAGAGCGGTCAGCCCGCCCTGATCCGCCGCCGCGGCCTGTTCAACGACGGCTATGTCGATCACCAGTCGCTGATCCTGCCGCTCGGGCATAGCCGGGTCGAAATGATCCTGTCCGGCGTCGTCTTCACGCCGGAAGCCGAGCAAGGCTGAGCCTCAAAAGAAAACGGCGGCCCGGAAACCGGACCGCCGCTTCAAACTTAAATCAGGCTGCTGCCGATCAGGCGGCGGCTTCCTCGGTCGTCTCAGCCACCGGGCCCGAATCCTGGCCCTTGGCCGACACATCGCGGTCGACCAGCTCGACCACAGCCATCGGGGCGGCATCGCCGTAGCGGAAGCCGGCCTTCAGCACGCGGCTGTAACCGCCCTTGCGGTCGGCATAGCGGGTGTTGAGCGTCGAGAACAGCTTGTCGACCGCCGACTTCTCCGGGATGAAGGAGAGCGCCTGGCGACGGGCATGCAGGTCGCCGCGCTTGCCGAGCGTGATCAGCTTGTCGATCAGCGGCTTCAGCTCCTTGGCCTTCGGCAGCGTGGTCGTGATCTGCTCATGCTTGATCAGCGAGGCAACCATGTTGCCGAACATGGCGCGACGATGCGCGCTGGACTTATTCAGTTTGCGGCCGGCATTACGATGGCGCATAGGGACTCTCCTCGATCTTCTTCTTTAGGCGGTCCGCAGGATCAGTACTGATCCTGCAGCTTCTTCGCCAGTTCCTCGATATTTTCCGGCGGCCAGTTGGGGACATGCATACCGAGATGCAGACCCATCTGAGCCAGAACTTCCTTGATCTCGTTGAGCGACTTGCGGCCGAAATTCGGCGTGCGCAGCATCTCCGCTTCGGTCTTCTGGATCAGATCACCGATATAGACGATGTTGTCGTTCTTCAGGCAGTTGGCCGAACGCACCGACAGCTCCAGCTCGTCGACGCGGCGCAGCAGGTTCGGATTGAATTCCGGCTCGCTGGCAATCTTCTCGCGGCTTTCGGCCTTCGGCTCTTCGAAGTTGATGAAGAGCTGCAGCTGGTCCTGCAGGATACGCGCGGCATAGGCCACGGCATCTTCCGGCTTGATCGCGCCGTTGGTCTCCATCTGCATCGTCAGCTTGTCATAGTCGAGAATCTGGCCCTCGCGGGTATTCTCGACCTTGTAGGAGACCTTGCGGACCGGGCTGTACAGCGCATCGACCGGGATCAGGCCGATCGGCGCATCTTCCGGACGGTTGGCCGAAGCCGGCACATAGCCCTTGCCGGTCTCGACGGTCAGTTCCATGCGGATGCTGGCGCCGGCGTCGAGCGTGCAGAGCACGTGGTTCGGGTCCATGACTTCGATGTCATGGCCGGTCTCGATCATCTTGGCGGTCACTTCGACCGGGCCCTGCGCATTCAGATGCATGCGCTTCGGGCCTTCGCCGTGCATTTTCAGCGCCATCGACTTGATGTTCAGCACGATGTCGGTGACGTCTTCACGCACGCCCGGAATGGACGAGAATTCATGCAGCACGCCGTCGATCTTGATCGACGTGACGGCAGCGCCCTGCAGCGACGACAGCAGCACGCGACGCAGCGCGTTGCCCAGCGTCAGACCAAAACCACGCTCCAGCGGTTCGGCAACAATAGTGGCAGTCCGGCCCGGCACGGCGCCCGGCTCGATAACCAGCTTGTTCGGCTTAATCAGATCGGTCCAATTCTTCTGGATCACCTGTAACCTCGTTCGGTTGCGGCGGGTGCGGAAACACCGCCTTGACCACCTCGGGTGCGGCATCGGCCACCACAGATCCTGCGGCGGCCGGCCTCATGTTCTTTTCTGCGCCGGACCTAAATCCGGCGCGGACCGTTTAGATGCGGCGACGCTTCGGCGGACGGCAGCCGTTATGCGGAATCGGCGTGACGTCGCGGATGCTGGTGATGACGAAGCCGACGGCCTGCAGAGCGCGCAGCGCGGACTCGCGACCCGAACCCGGGCCCTTCACCTCGACTTCGATGGTACGCACGCCATGCTCGGCGGCGCGACGACCAGCGGTATCGGCGGCAACCTGCGCGGCATACGGGGTCGACTTGCGCGACCCCTTGAAGCCCTGGCTACCAGCCGACGACCAGGCAATGGTGTTGCCCTGCGCGTCGGTGATCGTAATCATCGTGTTGTTGAACGAAGCATTCACATGCGCAACGGCAGAGGTGATGTTCTTCTTTTCCTTGCGCCGGGGGCGCGCGGCCTTGTCCTTGACCATGAGTATCCTGCAGTCCTTAAAACGGGGGCTAACGGTTTAGCGCGCGGCCTTCTTCTTGCCGGCGATGGCGACCGCCTTGCCCTTGCGGGTGCGGGCGTTGGTATGGGTACGCTGACCGCGGACCGGCAGGCCCTTGCGGTGACGCAGGCCGCGGTAGCAGCCCAGATCCATCAGACGCTTGATGTCCATGGCGATTTCGCGACGCAGGTCACCTTCGACCTTGTAGTCGCGATCGATGGTTTCGCGGATCTGCAGCACTTCGGCGTCAGTCAGCTGATTGACGCGGCGCTCAGCCGGGAGGCCCACCTTTTCGCAAATCTGTTTCGCCTTCACCCGGCCAATGCCGTAGATGTAGGTCAGTGCGATCTCGACCCGCTTGTTGGTCGGAATATTCACGCCAGCGATACGCGCCACGTTCTTCTCCTCGAATCACCCGCCCCGACCTTGTCGAAGCGTTCACCTTGGCACCGATGAGGCATGAGCAAAACCCAACGAAGTCATAGACTTACGTCGGGATCCGCAGCCTCAATTGTCGCTCGCGCCCGTTGCCAAGGGGCGCGATTATAGAAACTTCCTCTACTCAGTCAACTACTTAAAGGCGCTCAAAGCGAGGCTAAAACGTCCTCGATCTGTCGCGTCACTTCATCGATTTCAGCCATCCCGTCCACCTTCCGCAGAATGCCCCGCCCCTCGTAATACGGGAGAAGCGGCGCCGTCTGCTCGTGATAGGCCTTCAGTCGGGGAACCACGGTCTCGGCCTTGTCATCCGCGCGGCGGGTGAACTCGGTCGAGCCGCAGCGGTCGCATACGCCCGGCTGCGTGGTCGGCTGGAATTTGTCATGGTAGCCCGCGCCGCACTTGGCGCAGGTGAATCGGCCGGTGATACGCTCAACCAGAATGGAGTCGTTCACCTGCATCTCGATCACGGCATCGAGCTTGACCTTGCGCTCGGCCAGCATCTTGTCGAGCGCCTCGGCCTGCTTGGTCGTGCGCGGGAAGCCGTCCAGGATGAATCCCTTGCGGCAATCCGGCTGATCGATGCGGTCGGCGATGATGCCGACCACGATCTCGTCCGAGACCAGCGCGCCGCTGTCCATGATCGCCTTGGCCTTCAGGCCGATGGCGGTGCCGGCCTTGACGGCGGCACGCAGCATGTCACCGGTGGAAAGCTGGACCAGGCCATGCTTGGCGGTCAGACGCTGGGCCTGGGTGCCTTTGCCGGCACCCGGCGGTCCGAGCAGGATCAGCCTCATTATTTGCGCGCTCCCCTCAGTTTGGCCTTCTTGATGAGGCCCTCGTACTGGTGCGCCAGCAGATGCGACTGGATCTGGGCGACGGTATCCATGGTCACGCTGACCACGATCAGCAGCGAGGTGCCGCCGAAGTAGAACGGGACCGAGTACTGGGAAATCAGGAATTCAGGTAGCAGGCAGACGCCGGCGATGTAGGCGGCACCGACCACGGTCAGACGGGTCAGCACGTAATCGAAATACTCCGCCGTCCGCTGGCCCGGGCGGATGCCCGGCACGAAGCCGCCGTACTTCTTCAGATTGTCGGCCGTCTCGTTCGGATTGAACACGACCGAGGTATAGAAGAAGCAGAAGAACACGATCAATGCGACATAAGTCACCATATAGAGCGGCTGACCATGGCCGAGCATGGTGGTGACCGTGGTGACCCAGCCGGGTGCGCCGGAGCTGGCGGTGAACTGCGCCACGGTCGCCGGCATCAGCAGCAGCGACGAGGCGAAGATCGGCGGAATCACGCCCGAGGTGTTCAGCTTCAGCGGCAGATGCGAGCTTTCGCCGCCGAACATGCGGGCGCCCTGCTGTCGCTTGGGATACTGCACCAGGATACGGCGCTGGGCGCGCTCCATGAAGACGATGAAGGTGATGACGGCAACGATCAGCACCAGCAGGAACAGGATGAAGAAGGTGCTGATGGCGCCGGTGCGGCCGAGTTCCAGCGTAGCGGCCAGCGCCCGCGGCAGTTCGGCAATGATGCCGGCGAAGATGATCAGCGAGATGCCCTGGCCGACGCCGCGCTGGGTGATCTGCTCGCCCAGCCACATCAGGAACAGCGTACCGCCAGTCAGCGTGACCACGGTGGTCAGGCGGAAGAACATGCCCGGATCCATCACGGCGCCGCCGCGGCTGCCGGCCATGCCTTCGAGACCGACCGCGATACCGTAAGACTGGATCAGCGCCAGGAACACGGTGCCGTAACGGGTATACTGGTTCAGCTTCTTGCGGCCCGCCTCGCCTTCCTTCTTCAGCGCTTCAAGCTGCGGCATCACCGCAGTCAGCAGCTGAACGATAATGGAGGCCGAGATATACGGCATGATGTTGAGCGCGAAGATGGTCATGCGCTCAAGCGCGCCACCCGCGAACACATTGAACATGCCGAGGATGCCGCCGGCCTGCTGGCGGAAAATATCCGCCATGATCTGCGGGTCGATGCCCGGCAGGGGAATATAGGTACCAAGCCGGTACACGATCAGGGCGCCGATCGTGAACCAGATGCGCTTCTTCAATTCGGTCGCTTTGGAGAAAGCCCCGAGATTGAGGCTGCCTGCCATGCGTTCCGCTGCCGATGCCATGTCCGAGCCCTAAAAATCCGACCGCGTGAACCTGAAAACTGGCGACGGGGCCAGGAGCCCCGTCGCTGAGACCTGAACGGTCTGACTTACTTCTTCTTACCCTTGGCCTTCTTTTCGGCCTTCGGCTCGGCTTCGGCCTTCGCAGCGACCAGCACGGTGATGCTGCCACCAGCCTTCTCGACAGCGGCCTTGGCAGTGCCCGAAGCGCCGCTGACGGTGATCGTCACCTTGGCCTTCAGTTCGCCGGTGCCAAGCAGGCGCACGCCGCCAGCCTTGCGCGAGCACAGGCCAGCAGCCTTCAGCGCTGCTTCGTCGATCGGCTGGGTCGCATCGATCTTCTTCTTGTCGATCGCCGACTGCAGGCGGCCGATGTTCACGGTCTCGAAGTGGACCGGGTTCAACGGATTGAAGCCACGCTTCGGCAGACGACGATAGATCGGCGTCTGACCGCCTTCGAAGCCCTTGATGCTGACGCCGGTGCGGGCCTTCTGACCCTTCACGCCACGGCCCGAGGTCTTGCCCTTGCCGGAACCGATGCCGCGACCAACGCGCATACGGTTCTTGCGGGCGCCCTCGTTATCGGCAATCTGATTGAGACGCATTGTTCTTACCCTTCCGCTCGGACCGGCCTAAGCCAGCCCAGTGATCCTTAGCCTTCGACCTGAACCAGGTGCTGCACCTTGGCGATCATGCCGCGCACCGAAGGGGTATCCTCCAGCTCGCGGGTCTGATGCAGCTTGCGCAGGCCCAGACCGACCAGCGTGCCCTGCTGATCGGCAGTGCGCTTGTTGGCCGAGCGGATCCAGGTGACCTTGACGGTCTTGCCGGCCGCCTTGGCAGCCTTCTTCTTCGCAGCAGCCATGGGGCTTACTCCTCAGTCTCGGACTTGCGGCCGAGCAGATCGGCAACTTTCTTGCCGCGCTTGGACGCGATATGGCGCGGCGCATTCAGGCCCTTGAGGGCTTCGAAGGTCGCCTTGACCATGTTGTGCGGGTTCGACGAACCGAGCGACTTGGTCACCACGTCGGCAACGCCGAGCGTCTCGAAGACGGCGCGCATCGGACCGCCGGCGATGATGCCGGTACCGGCCGGAGCCGTCCGCAGCAAGACCTTACCGGCGCCATGACGGCCCTCGATGTCGTGATGCAGCGTGCGGCCTTCGCGCAGGTTGACGCGGATCAGGTTGCGCTTGGCATGTTCGGTCGCCTTGCGGATCGCTTCCGGCACTTCACGGGCCTTGCCCGAACCGTAACCGACGCGGCCCTTCTGGTCGCCGACGACGACGAGAGCAGCGAAGCCGAAACGACGGCCCCCCTTCACCACCTTGGCAACGCGATTGATGCTGACGAGCTTGTCGACGAGATCGCCCTCGCCGCGCTCGCGGTCACCACCGCGATCGCCGCGCTCACGCCCGCCGTCTCGTTCACCCCGTTGAGTAGCAGCCATTGTACCCAAACCTTTCTTAGAACTTCAGACCGGCTTCACGCGCCGCTTCCGCGAGCGCCTTGATGCGGCCGTGATAGAGATAAGCACCGCGATCGAAGGTGACATCCGTGATGCCGGCGGCCTTCGCGCGCTCGGCGATCAGCTTGCCAACTTCGGAGGCAGCCTTGCTGTCGGCACCGGTCTTCAGCGAGCCACGCAGGCCAGCTTCCAGCGACGAGGCAGCGGCGACAGTCACGCCCTTCACGTCGTCGATGACCTGGGCGTAGATGTAGCGCGAGGAGCGATGCACGCTCAGACGCGGACGACCATGTGCGGCGGCAACGATCTTGGTGCGGTTGCGCTGCTTGCGGCGCTCGTTGAGAGCGTTCAGGCGAGTCTTCAGGCTCATAGCGGCATCCCTTACTTCTTCTTGCCTTCCTTACGCAGGATGGTCTCGGAGGCATACTTGATGCCCTTGCCCTTGTAGGGCTCCGGCGGCTTCACGCTGCGGATGTCCGCGGCGACCTTGCCGACCAACTGCTTGTCCGCGCCCGAGATCTTGATCGAGGTGGGCTTTTCCACCTTGATTTCGATGCCGGCCGGGATCGGATAGATCACTTCATGGCTGAAGCCCATGTTCAGCTGCAGGTTCTTGCCCTGCATCGCCGCACGCAGACCGACGCCGTTGATTTCCAGCTCTTCGCTGTAGCCGTCCTTGACGCCCTTGACCAGGTTGTTCACCAGCGTGCGCTGCATGCCCCACATGGAGCGGGCGCGACGGGTGACCTGACGCGGCTTCACGGTGATCTTGCCGTCGGCCAGAGTGACGTCGAGGTCTTCCACGATGGTGAGCTTAAGCTCGCCCTTCGGGCCCTTGGCGGTCAGGGTCTGGCCGGCCAACTGGACCTGCACGCCCTGCGGCACCGGAACCGGATGTTTGCCGATACGCGACATGATCAGCTCCTTAGAACACGCGGCAGAGGACTTCGCCGCCGACATTGGCGGTACGAGCCTCAGTGTCGGACATCACGCCGCGCGGGGTGGACAGGATCGAGATCCCGAGACCGCCACGCACCTTGCCGAGGTCCTTGATTGCCGAATACACGCGACGGCCGGGCTTCGAGACGCGATCGATGGTCTTGATGACCGGCTCGCCCTCGAAATACTTCAGCTCGATGCGCAGGTTGCGCTTATTGCCATCTTCCACGAGCTCATAGCCGCGGATATAGCCTTCCTTCTTGAGCACTTCGAGCACGTTCATACGCAGCTTCGAAGCCGGGCTGGCGATTGCCGCCTTGCCCGCCTGCTGCCCGTTACGAATACGGGCGAGCATATCGCCCAGGGGATCGGTAAGAGCCATCTTCTACTCTCCTTACCAGCTCGACTTGACCATGCCGGGGATCTGGCCGGCGGAGGCCAGTTCACGCAGCATGTTGCGGGACAACTTCAGCTTGCGATACGTGCCGCGCGGGCGGCCCGTCAGTTCGCAGCGGTTGCGCACGCGGATCTTTGCGGAGTTGCGCGGCAGTTCGGCCAGCTTAAGGGCCGCTTCAAAGCGCTCTTCCGGAGTGACGTTCTTGTTCTTGATCGTAGCCTTCAGCTTCGCACGCTTGGCAGCGTACTGAACCGACATCCTGCGACGACGCTCGTTCTTCTCAACCGAACTGGTTTTTGCCATATCAGATGTCCTTCTCGGCTCAGTTCGTGAACGGCATGCGGAAACCGGCCAGCAGGGCCTTGGCTTCCTCATCCGTCTTCGCCGTGGTGCAAATAATGATGTCCATACCGCGGGCTGAATCGACCTTGTCGTAGTCGATTTCCGGGAAGATGAACTGCTCCTTCAGGCCCAGCGCGTAGTTGCCGCGGCCATCGAAGCTCTTGCCGCTGACACCGCGGAAGTCGCGCACGCGCGGCAGGGCGATGTTGATCAGGCGGTCAAGGAATTCATACATGTGCTCGCGACGCAGCGTGACCTTGCAGCCGACCGGCTGGTTTTCACGCAGCTTGAAGTTCGCGATCGCCTTGCGGGCCTTGGTCAGCACCGGCTTCTGGCCGGTGATAGCAGCCATTTCGGCAGCGGCCAGCTGGATCTTCTTGCTGTCCTGGGCGGCTTCGCCCACACCCATGTTGACGACGATCTTGGTGATCTTCGGCACTTCCATGGTGTTCTTGTAGCCGAACTTCTCGGTCAGCTGCTTGCGGACCTGCTGTTCGTAGATGTCTTTCATGCGCGGATTGGCCACATCAGCCTCCATCAGCGATCGATGATCTCGCCGGAGCGCTTGGCGAAGCGCACCTTGCGGCCATCGTCGAGGGTCTTGACGCCAACGCGGGTCGGCTTGCCGTCCTTGGGATCGGCGAGCATCACGTTGGAAACATGCAGCGGGGCTTCGCGCTGCTCGATGCCACCCGCAGCGGCGCGGGTCGGCTTGACATGCTTGGTCACCTTGTTGGCGCCCGAGACGGTCACGCGATTGCTCTCGCGGCTCACGCTCAGCACCTCACCGGACGCGCCCTTCGAGCGGCCGGTAATCACGACGACCTTGTCGCCCTTCTTGATCTTCATAGCTTCGGCCATGGCTTACAGAACCTCCGGCGCCAGCGAAATGATCTTCATATGGCCCTTGCCGCGCAGCTCGCGGGTGACCGGCCCGAAGATACGGGTGCCGATCGGCTCTTCCTGCTTGTTGATCAGGACGGCCGCATTGCGGTCGAAGCGGATGGCGCTGCCATCGGCGCGGCGGATTTCCTTCGCGGTGCGAACGATGACGGCGCGATGCACATCACCCTTCTTCACCTTGCCGCGCGGGATCGCGTCCTTGACGGACACGACGATCACGTCGCCGACCTGGGCTGTCCGGCGCTTCGCGCCACCCAGCACCTTGATGCACTGGACTCGGCGTGCGCCAGAATTATCGGCGACGTCGAGATTGGTTTCCACTTGGATCATTGGACCTGTACCTCGCTAACTATCTATGTGCGGTTCAGGACGGATTCTCGACGACGATCCAGCGCTTCAGCTTGGAGATCGGCTTCGATTCCTGAATCGACACAACCTCGCCCTCTTTGCGAGAATTGTTCTCGTCATGGGCGTGGTAGTTCTTCGAACGACGAATAAACTTCTTGTACACCGGGTCCATGATGCGGCGCTCGACCTTCACGACGACGGTCTTGTTGCCCTTGTTGCTCACCACGACGCCCTGCAATACGCGCTTCGGCATCTCTTCTCTCCTTACGCCTTCTTCGCGCCGGCCTGCTTATGCAGGGCGGTGCGCACTCGGGCGACGTCGCGGCGCACTTGCTTCACGCGCGCGGTGTTTTCCAGCTGACCGGTCGCCTTCTGGAAGCGCAGGTTGAACTGCTCCTTCTTCAGGTCGACAAGCTTGGTGTTCAGCTCGTCCTTGGTCTTACCGACCAGTTCATTGCTCTTCATGGCTTACGCTCCCTCACCCAGGCGGGTGACGACCTTGGTCTTGATCGGCAGCTTGGCCGCGCCGAGCACGAAAGCTTCCTTGGCGAGAGCCGCCGGGATGCCATCGAGTTCGAACATGATGCGGCCGGGCTTCACGCGGGCCACCCACAATTCGGGCGAGCCCTTGCCGGAACCCATGCGGACTTCGGCCGGCTTCTTCGACACCGGCACATCCGGGAAGACGCGGATCCACATGCGACCCTGACGCTTGATGTGACGGGTGATCGCACGGCGGCAGGCCTCGATCTGGCGGGCGGTGACGCGCGCCGGCTCCAGGGCCTTCAGGCCGAAGGCGCCGAAATTGAGGTCGGTACCACCCTTGGCCACGCCATGGATGCGGCCCTTAAAGGCCTTACGGAACTTGGTACGCTTCGGTTGCAACATTTCTCGTTACTCCCAGCTCAGCCCTGACGGCCGCCCTGATGACTCGGGCCCTGGCTCTGTTCAGCCATACGCTTATCCTGAGCCATCGGGTCATGAGCCATGATCTCGCCCTTGAACACCCACACCTTCACGCCGCAGCTGCCATAGGCAGTCTTGGCAGTGCCGCGGGCGAAGTCGACATCGGCGCGCAGCGTGTGCAGCGGCACGCGACCTTCGCGATACCACTCAACGCGGGCAATTTCGGCGCCGCCGAGACGGCCGCTGCAGGTGATGCGGATGCCGCCGGCGCCCAGACGCATCGCCGACTGCACGGCGCGCTTCATGGCACGGCGGAACGCCACGCGGCGCTCCAGCTGCTGGGCGATATTCTCGGCCACCAGCTTGGCATCGAGCTCCGGCTTGCGGATTTCGACGATGTTCAGATGCACTTCCGACTTGGTCATCTTGGCCAGGTCGGAGCGCAGCTTCTCGATGTCGGCGCCCTTCTTGCCGATCACCACGCCCGGACGCGCCGAGTGAATGGTGATGCGGGCCTTCTTGGCCGGACGCTCGATCACGATACGGGCGACACCGGCCTGGGCCAGGCGCTTCTCGAGATACGCGCGGATCTTCAGGTCTTCATGCAGCAGACCGGCGTATTCCTTGTCGCTGGAATACCAGCGGGAATCCCACGTGCGGTTGATGCCGAGACGAAGCCCGATCGGATTGACTTTCTGACCCATTACGCCTGCTCCCCGCTCTGCGCTTCAGCCTTCTTCGGTGCAGCCTTCTTGGCGCCCGTCTTGGCCTTGGCCGGAGCCTTCTTCTCTTCCTCGCGTTCACGCACCACGATGGTGAGGTGGCTGAACGGCTTCAGGATCGGCGCGCCGCGACCGCGGGCGCGGGCGTGGAAACGCCGCATCACCAGGCCCTTGCCGACGCTGGCTTCGGCGACGACCAGACGGTCGACGTCGAGCTGATGGTTGTTCTCGGCGTTGGCGATCGCCGACTGGAGGACCTTGCGGACATCCTGGGCGATACGACGCTTGGAGAAGGTCAGCTCGGACAGGGCAGCCTCGACCCGCTTGCCGCGGATCAGACCAGCCACCACACCAAGCTTCCGGGGGCTAACACGGATGTTGCGCCCCACGGCCATGGCCTCGTTCTCGCCGAGGCGGGTTTCGCGCGCCTGCTTGCTCATGGTTACTTCTTCGCCTTCTTGTCGCCGGCCGTATGACCCGGGAAGGTGCGGGTCGGCGAGAACTCGCCGAACTTATGCCCGACCATATCCTCGGTCACGTTTACCGGGATGAACTTGTTGCCGTTATGGACACCGAAGGTCAGGCCGACGAACTGCGGCATGATCGTCGAGCGACGCGACCAGGTCTTGATGACCTCCTTGCGGCCCGACGTTGCAACCTTGTCGGCCTTATTCAACAGATACCCGTCAACGAACGGGCCTTTCCAGACAGAACGTGTCACGATCGACCTCCTAGCCCGTTAGCTATGCTTGCCCGACGGGCGACGGCGCAGAATCATATTTTGCGTCCGCTTGTTGTTACGCGTGCGCTTACCCTTGGTGTTCTTGCCCCACGGGGTCACCGGATGGCGACCACCAGAGGTACGGCCTTCACCGCCACCATGCGGGTGATCGATCGGGTTCATGGCAACACCGCGAACCGTCGGGCGGATGCCCATCCAGCGCTTGCGACCAGCCTTGCCCAGCTTGGTGTTCTGGTTGTCCGAGTTGGACACGGCGCCGATGGTGGCCATGCACTCGGCCTGCACCAGACGCTGCTCGCCCGAGGCCAGACGCACCAGGGCCATGCCCTGATCCTTGCCGACCAGCTGCACGAAGGTGCCGGCCGAACGAGCCATCTGACCGCCCTTGCCCGGCTTCATCTCCACATTGTGGATGATGGTGCCGACCGGGATCGACTTCAGCGGCATCGCGTTGCCCGGCTTGATGTCGGCCTTCTCGCCCGACACCACACGGTCGCCGGCCTTCAGGCGCTGCGGAGCCAGGATGTAGTTCAGCTCGCCGTCATCATACTTGATGAGCGCGATGAACGCGGTGCGGTTCGGGTCATACTCGATCCGCTCGACAACGCCGCTGATATCGAACTTGCGGCGCTTGAAGTCGATCATGCGATAGCGGCGCTTGTGGCCACCACCGATGTGACGGGTCGTGATGCGACCGAAATGGTTACGACCCCCCGTCTTCTTCAGGCCCTCGGTCAGCTCCTTGACCGGGCGGCCCTTATGGAGCTGCGAACGGTCGATGAGCACGAGGCCGCGGGTCGACGGCGTAACTGGCTTATAAGTCTTCAACGCCATGGCTTAGATCCCCGTCGTCACGTCGATCTTGTGGCCGTCGGCGAGGGTAACCATCGCCTTCTTCCAATCCGAGCGCTGGCCCGGCTGACCACGAAACAGCTTAACCTTGCCCTTGGTCCGGAGCGTGTTGACCGCTGTCACCTTGACCTTGAACAGCGCCTCGACGGCGGCCTTGATCTGCGGCTTGGTGGCGGTCAGCGGCACCTTGAAGGTGACCTGGTTGTACTCGGAAGTACGGGTCGCCTTTTCGGTGATCACCGGCGAAAGGATCACATCGTAATGGTTCACGTTGCTCATTTCAGGCGAGCCTCCAGAGCCTCGACCGCGGCCTTGGTCAGAACCAGGGTGTCACGGCGCAGGATGTCGTAAACGTTGGCGCCCTGCTCCGGCAGAACGTCGACGTTGTGGATCGCACGGATGGCGCGGGCGAAGTTTTCGTCCAGCACGTTGCCGTCGATGACCAGCGCGCTCTCCAGGCCCATGCCCTTCAGCTTGCTGGCGAGGTCCTTGGTCTTGCCGACGGTCAGCGTGGCGGCGTCGACGATCTTCAGCTTGCCTTCGGCCAGCTTGGTCGACAGCGCGGTCTTCAGCGCCAGCTTGCGGACCTTCTTCGGCAGGTCGATGGCGTGGCTGCGAACAACCGGGCCAAAAGCCTTACCACCGCCGCGGAACTGCGGAGCGCGGATGCCGCCGTGGCGGGCGCCGCCCGAGCCCTTCTGCTTGACGATCTTGCGGGTCGAACCGGCAACTTCGCCATAGGTCTTGGTCTTGTGAGTGCCCTGCTGGCGCTTGGCCAGCTGCCAGATGACGTAACGCTGCAGCAGGTCCGCACGCGGCGGCAGACCGAACACGTCCTTGGACAGCGTGAGCTTGCCCGAGTCCGTGTTCTCCAGCGTCGTCACGGCGATTTCGATTTTATCGGCCATGATCCTATACCCTTACTTGGCGGCCTTCAGAGCGGCCGGCATCGGCAGGTCCTTGGCGCGCGGCTTCTTCACCGCATCGCGAACCACCACATACTGACCCTCTGAGCCCGGAATGCTGCCCTTGACCATGATCAGGCCGCGGTCGGCATCGGTGCGCACGATCTGCAGGTTCTGCTGGGTGCGCTGACGGTCGCCCATATGGCCGGCCATCTTCTTACCCTTGAACACCTTGCCCGGATCCTGGCGCTGACCGGTCGAACCATGCGAACGGTGGCTGACCGACACGCCGTGGCTGGCTTCCAGACCACGGAAATTGTGCCGCTTCATGACACCGGCAAAGCCCTTACCGATCGTGGTGCCGGTCACGTCGACGAACTGGCCGACGATGAAATGCTCCACCGACAGTTCGGCGCCGACTTCCACCAGCGCATCGGCCGGAACGCGGAACTCGACAAGCTTGCGCTTCGGTTCGACATTCGCCTTGGCGAAGTGGCCGCGCAGGGCCTTCGTCACGTTCTTCGGCTTGATGGTGTCAACGCCGAGCTGGAGGGCGGTGTAACCGTCCTTCTCAGCAGTGCGCTGCTGCACCACCTGCAGATTATCCACCTTCAACACGGTGACGGGCACGTGCGTGCCGTCCTCCGAGAAGAGCCGGGTCATCCCCAGCTTGCGTGCAACCAATCCGGTCCGCATCGGTCCAGTTCCTTACAGCTTGATCTCGACGTCCACGCCGGCGGCGAGGTCGAGCTTCATCAGCGCGTCCACCGTCTGCGGGGTCGGGTCCACAATGTCCAGGAGCCGCTTGTGGGTGCGGATCTCGAACTGCTCGCGCGACTTCTTGTCGACGTGCGGCGAGCGATTCACGGTGAAGCGTTCGATATGGGTCGGCAGCGGAATCGGGCCACGCACGCGCGCACCAGTACGCTTCGCGGTCGACACGATCTCGCTGGTGCTCTGGTCGAGCACCCGATGATCGAACGCCTTGAGGCGGATGCGGATATTCTGACTATCCATTGTCCTGTGTCCTGTCTGACGCTCGAGACTTACGCGACGATCTTGGCGACGACGCCGGCGCCGACGGTACGACCGCCTTCGCGGATGGCGAAACGCAGGCCTTCATCCATGGCGATCGGCGCGATCAGCTCGACTTCCATCGACAC
>Ga0208492_1000100_pt1 | contig 89365 bp, 70 predicted proteins | sample Subbioar_CSW14AB_FD_184820 | JGI IMG/M metagenome (GOLD analysis project Ga0208492, IMG submission 184820) | Serpentinite rock and fluid subsurface biosphere microbial communities from McLaughlin Reserve, California, USA - CR12Mar_CSW14AB (SPAdes) | ecosystem: Environmental > Terrestrial > Deep...
CGTCAGACTCGTAATCGTATTTGCAGAGCCCTGATTGATCGTACCACTGAAAGTTCCGCCGGTGATCGTACCCGTTGCATTGATATTCGTAAAGTTACCCGTCGTTGCACTTACGGTCGCTGACTGAATCGTATTCGTAACACTTAAGTTGGTTAAACCAGCTAGGTTTGTAATGTTCGCTGTGGTGAAGTTACCGGTAGTAGCACTCATCGTTGCAGCCTGAGCTGTACCGGTTACTGTTAACCCTGATAAATTACCGACAGAAGTAATATTGGGTTGCACTGCGGTAGTCAGGGTTCCACTAATTTGGTTACCATAAATAAAGTTGGTAACCGTAATATTCGTAAATGTTCCTGTATTCTGTAAACTAGCAACTAAAGCTGGAGACAATGTTCCACTAAACATTCCTCCTTCAATTATACCTGAGACACTTAAATTCGTAAGCGGTCCGAGTGCAGTGATATTTGGTTGAGGTCCGCTTGAAAGTGTTCCACTTAAAGTATTGGCACTTATAGTGCCTCCTGCTGAAATATTATTAGCAACAGAAAGATTCGTCAATGTTCCTACTGAAGTAATGTTGGGTTGAGCTCCCGTAATCAATGTACCGCCCAATGTATTGGCCCTAATATTACCTGTTGCAGTTATATTTTGCAAATTGGCAAGATTGGTAATACTCGCTTGTGCTGTATTAGACAAAGTTCCACTGAATGTACCGCCACTAATGGTTCCTGTTACAACGAGATTTGCCAGTGTATCAATTCTTTTGATACTAGCTCTGATAGCAGCCAATGAATCTAGAAACCTATTTTCACGAACATAGCCGCTTAACATAGCGGCTGTATCTGCAACAAAAAGTATATCCGAAGAAGCAATTTTCCTGAGAACCCCATTTAGTGTGGTAACAAGAGAATCTGAACGTTGCCCGTTGATAGTAGGTGCCGTCAAGTTACCGATTGATCTTGGCTCCCAAACTTGAGTAATAGTATTATAAACATACACTTGTCCGTTAGTGGGTACAGTTCCTGAAATTTGACGTCCCATCAATCGATTGGCATTCCATAAAGCTATTGTATTCTTAGCAGCTACTACCCAATCATTCCCACTTGTATTGGTAACTGTTATAGTTGTACCATCTCCATTCATATTGATGGCTCCTACTTGTCCATTAAAAGATACTACACCATTGCCATCCGAACTACCAAAAGGTTTCCAAATACCTGCCTGACGATAATAGAATTTATCATCTGCCAAGCTGTACAACAACATACCATTTACTGCATTGTTATTTGGTATAGCCAGTGTATCTGAAACGCGTGGCAGCAAAAGGGCTTTGTCTAATCCATCAATCTGAAGGGCAATATTATTATTTAGAATTCGTGCGGTACCAATAGCAATACCTTGGGCATTCACAATTCTAAAATTGTTCATGCGTAAAGTGTCAGTCGCTCTATGGTCTCCAAAATTGTCACCAAATCGCTGTGCATGGGCAGTAGATACCATAGCAAAAATCATCAACATACATATGACTATGTACTTGTGTTTTTTAACCATTCGTTCAAACATTTTCAATCTTGGTACCACTTGCTAAATTTAAATATTTTACCAGCACTATTTAATAACAACAATTTTATATTGGCTACCTAATACATCCACTGGCAGCGCTGTGAAATTCGCTAACCGAACAGATACTACTCCATCAGTTCCACACCATGCAGTATAAACAGCCCAATCAGTATAATCATCTTGTGCGGTTATTAATATTGGATCTCCTTTTCTAGCTTGAGGAACATTAATGGTTATAACTGTAGTAGTATTCGGTGCAATTCTTGCATTTTGTCCTGCAATAATATTAAGCGAGAAATTAACATTTGTAACCTGAGTCACATTCACCTGAGCAGCTTGTGGGGTTGTCCAGTTCACATTTCCCAAGCTATCTGTTGTTAAAAAAGTATTCTTAGGGCCGGGTGATATATTGGTATTTACATTTGTTACACTTGCATTACCCGCATAAATAGCATACACCGCACTCAATATTTGTTGGGTTCCTAAATCCACAAAATTATTGGCAGGTATCCACCATGGTGCAGGAATAGATGGAGCAATGGCAATTTTTTGATTCAAGAAATAAGGTCCATTTGACCAATTAATCTTAGATAATGAGTCAGTTAAACCAGTACCGGTACTTCTGATCCCTCTACCTACTACCACCTCATATACCCCATCATTGTTAGATTGTACTTTGTGCGACTCTTGGTATACAGCCGTACCAGTTACTGTTCCTTGACGAACAGTAACTTCGTAGTGTATAGTACGGTTACGTGCCGGATTACCTTGGTTGTCTTTTGCAACACCTGTTAAATAAAAAGCTCCCGGTGGTTGTGCGAACAAGCTACCAGTCAGTAAAACCAACACAAAGAGCATGTTCATTTTAAAAATGGTACTTTTCATAAACGTTTCTTTAAATACGGCTGCCATTAAGGTTTAGACTTAAAGGTTTTTCATAGGATACGGCTTTCAATAGTTGTTCAGAGGACATGACATTTAAAAATTGGTTTTTCATAGGATATGTCAATGTCTTTATATTCATTGGTATCCAGTAAGTTACGTTTTTTTCGCTTACAAAAATACCATATAATCAACCCTTTACCGAATTACTATAATTTAATTAACCTTAAACTATAGCGCTTATTCATCAATTCAACCATTACTGTGTAATTACCTGCTACCCATGCATTTCCATTGATCATATAACCCTTTTTCACGTCTTTCATTGGCACCATCTGACCTAAGAGTATTTTACCATCCATGGCAATCACTTTTACCAAACAAGAGAGTTTTTCATCGAAATCACCGGTTGCCTTCAAAATCGTTGATCCTCTGGTTGGATTTGGATACACATTTAACGACAAAGAGAATGTTGTAGTATCTGCAACTGGAGGCTTTTCTGTACATGCTGATCCAAATAAACCAGTACCATTGTTTGAAATATACAATGCTGAAGCATAACCGCCTACCGACAAACATTTTCCAGATCCAGAAACCGGCATGGTAGGAGTTGTAATAATTCCGCCATTTCCACTCAGGAAACTAGTTCCCATAGAGGATACCTGAGCTTTACCCACCGTGCAGGTAAATATCAGGAACAGCATGAAATATGTTAACTTCTTAATTGGCATAATAAACTTCTCTCACAATCTGAGTCGGCGTTCCAGGAGGATTTACCACTTCAATGTCTAATGTTTTTTCAGTTAGCTCCTTTACCACATAATCGCGGGTAAGAGCTCCCAATGGACCATTCGTAATGTTTTCTCTTAATTGGATTACACTCAATAAAAAGGCCTCACCTCTGTTTCCATCATCATCCAAAAATGTTGCTGTGAATGGTTTCTGGGTTTTGGTGTAGGTTTTGTAATACCTTTTCTGTGCATCAGTTAACGGTTGTAATACCCCGTTCACATAAATCGCTTTTAAAAACCATTGCTTGTTTCCTAAAGGGCTGGTCAGGTTATCAAACAGCTTTTCATGTTCTGATTTAGGAACAATTTGCTCACCTCTACCACATCCTGAAAAAAATAAAGCACCTGACACCAATAGGGTAGCCAAAATAAATGCCCTGATTTTTTGAACTGGTTTCATCTTTGATTGATTTCCGTGGAATTTGTTTGGGTTGCGTTCAAATCGGAACATCCGTTTGAACGGGCCTAACAGAGGATAACGTCTTACTTGTCTTCTGAATGGTTGGTTGTTGGAATAACCTGGATACCGTACAGATCAAAAAGCCGTGGATGGATTGGATCGGTTGGTTTCAGAGGATTGGGATAAGTCAGGTTTGATATGCACCAGTGTTAACCGGCGTTTATCAACGCTGTCTTCAGAGAATAGGATTTTTTGAAATCGCGAAATATTGATCATCAATACATCGGCATAGACACAATACAGCTTTTCAAGGACTGGATTAGGTGTAGATTTTTCAAATGAGGGGTTACTCATTTGGTTGTAAGGGCGCGGATTAAAAGCTTTGGTGCTTTGTAGGATTGGATATTGTAATGCAAATATATTACTATATCCGTGTAGTAAAAACACTACTTAAAGGTTTTAATGGAATTATAATCTCAAAAAAAAAGCCCTCCGAAGAGGGCTTATATATACAATTATTTTATTTATACTTTAAAGTGAGAGAACGCTTTATTAGCTTCTGCCATTCTATGGGTATCTTCTTTTTTCTTGAAAGCAGCACCTTCACCCTTGCTGGCAGCTACGATCTCATTCGCCAACTTATCAGCCATGGTACGACCATTACGCTCACGGCTGTAACGAACCAACCATTTCATACTCAATGAAATCTTACGGTCTGCACGTACTTCAGATGGAATTTGGAAAGTTGCACCACCAATACGACGGCTTCTTACTTCTACAGAAGGCGTTACATTGGCAATTGCTTTTTTCCAGGTTTCATAACCATCTTCACCGGTCATTTTAGTAACCTTATCCACTGCATCATAAAAAATATTGATTGCAGTACTTTTCTTACCATCCCACATAAGGTTATTGATGAAACGGGTTACCAGTTTGTCATTGAAACGACCGTCTGGTGCAAGTGGTAATTTTTTGGCTTGTGCTTTACGCATGACGTATAGTAATTAGCTGATTAACAGATTATTAGGTTATTTTTTTGCCTTTTCTTTCTTAGTTCCGTATTTAGAACGGCTCTTCTTACGATCCTTAACACCGGCAGTATCAAGGCTACCACGAACGATGTGATAACGTACACCCGGAAGATCCTTCACACGACCACCACGAATCAATACGATTGAGTGCTCCTGAAGATTGTGACCTTCACCAGGAATATAAGCGATAACTTCTACTTTATTGGTCAAACGCACTTTCGCTACTTTACGCAGAGCTGAGTTGGGCTTCTTTGGAGTGGTGGTGTATACACGAGTACATACACCACGACGCTGCGGACAAGCATCCAAAGCCCTTGATTTACTTTTGGCCCTGATAATTTCGCGACCTTTTCTAACTAATTGCTGTATTGTAGGCATTATTTACCGTTTAAAATTTCGGACGGCAAAGGTAATGGCTGCAACTGAAAAATCAAAAACTTTTCAAAAGTTTTGATCCAATCTGTGGATAAGCATTCATTTTTAAGTCGATTTGGGCATAAATAGCCCTCTTATCGCCCTTTAAAGATTCTATTTTTTCTATCCATCAGGTAAAAATACCTGCTAATCTCTTGAATTAATACGCGATTAAGCTCCTACCCTAGAACGCTGGTATTTTGATAGCTAGGTTTATACCCTAAGACCTCATTGTATGAACAAATGGCCATTGTTTTTGACCTTCTTTTTGAGCCAACTAAATTCCTATGCTCAATTTTCTGCAATTGCCTACACAACTGCCGGTACTAGCTATGAGCAAAATTTTAATCAGCTCCCCTCTTCCGGATCCTTTAACCTGACCGGAAAAGGTCCTCACGCTTTAGACCAAGCCCCTCTTTCATTGCCCAGCCTTTCCGGCTGGCAACTACTGCAAATCAGCGGTAGTCAATCTAATACGAATATGCTAACAGGCACAGGCTCGGGTACGGGTAGCGGTATTTACAGCTATGGACTTTCCGGCAACAACAATCGCGCATTGGGCTCACTTGCCTCAGGAACCGGAGTTTACACGTTTGGTGTCGTGTTTGAAAACCTGACCGGAAGCATTCTTAATAAAATACAAATTCACTATAAAGCTACCCAATGGCGCAAAGGCGGCTCGGGGAATAGCAATCAATGGCAATTTTCTTATCAAATCAGACATGCAAGCAGTATTGATACGGGCAACCTGATTAAAAAAAATGAAGGCAATCTGATCTCCATACACCATTCTACCGGCAGTGCCACACTGAATGGACACCTTTCGATCAACCAATACCCGATCTCAATCACCATTCGTGATATTGTTTGGAAACCCGGTGAAAAATTAATCCTGCGTTGGGATGATCTAGATGAACCAGGAAATGATGATGGCATGGCCATTGACGACTTTCTTTTTTCAGCCACTACCGAAATCAATGTCCCCACTATTGGTAAGCTTATGATTGACAGTATTGGAACAAAAACAGCATCCATAAGAACAACAGTGAATGATCATCTTTCCAATACAGCAGTCAGATTTGAATATGATACCAACGCTGTAATGTCTCACCCGATCATTGTTTCTACCACTACAATTACTGCCGGCTCAGGAAGCACGGTTGTCAAATGGCAAATGCATGGACTTAGTCCGGGTAAAAAATATTTTGTGAGAGGGATTGCCAGTAATACCATCGGCTCAAGAATGACTGATACCACTGAATTTACAACCATTACTTCTATTCCTGATATTAGGACGGATACGATTATAAACAGTGATTTTGGCGTATTCAATGTGTTTGGAAAATTGATATCAGATAACGGCGCTGCAATTTCAGAAACAGGTTTTTGTTGGGCAATCAATCACATACCATACATCGATCATAATCGATTACCGGTTACTATGATTGATTCGATATTAATCATCACTCTCAGAGACCCCCCACCCAATAGCACTATTTTTATTCGCTCCTATGCACAAAATGAAAAAGGGATTGGTTACGGAATTCCATTCAGCTTTCGTACACCTGTTTCTGTTCGTTCATTTACTTCATCACCAACGCATAGCAACAAGGATACTCTGTTGTATGAATTACGACTTCAGCAGCCTGTTGACTTCATTACTGCTTCACATTTTATGGTAAAAAGCATACCTGAAAATGGCGCATCTGTTTTTGCACTAGAAAGAAAAAATGATTCCACTTATACCGTGAAGATTCATGCCGGTAACGCAGATGCCATTCTTCAACCGGTATTGTATCGTAACATGCAACAGTTGCCACATATAGATCCGGCATTGTATGAAGGAAACAAAACAATATTAGATAGAACTCCGCCGGAGATCGTAAAAGTGGGGATTCCCAACCAATCTTATAAGATAAAAGATAGCATTCCAATAAGCATTGTAACACTACCCGATACTTCTTCATTTAAGTTATTGGAAGGTCGTCTATCAGGATATCCAATTTCAGGATGGCGCAAACAAAACGACAGTCTGTACAGCGCTTTTTGCGTTATAACAGCAGGAGGTAACGAAATAGAAGCCAGTGCTGCACACAACATTCTTTTAGAGATACAAGACAGTGCGAGTAATAAAAATTCGGGTTCTGTTTTCACGATCATACAAGACAACGATGCGATTGATCATTCAAGACCTATCATTAAATCTCTGATACTTCCTGAAAGAAAAAAATACAAATCCGGCGATAGTTTGTCATTTAATCTTCTATTCAATGAAAAGATTTTATGCGATACCACATTGGGCAAACCTGTACTATCTGTTACGATTGGAACTCGTATCCGCAATCCGTTACTCAACGCTACTACTGATACCAGTATGCAATTCATTTATACGATTCAAAGCGATGAATTTGATGCCGATGGTATCAGACTAGCAAATAGCATTACACTCAATAATTCTATCATTCAAGATCTTGCAGGAAATCTTGTATTGAATAATATTCCAGCTGCAGGTATCATCACAGATATATTAGTAGATGCAATCTTACCGGAAATCATTGGAGTAGCTACGCCAACTGCTCAATTGTATGGCCTAAATGATACATTGCAGTTTCGGATATTTTTTTCTGAGCCTGTTGATGTTCATCCACAGGAAACCCCTTTTCTTGAAACTGTAATTGGGAATACCACTTATAAAATTTCATATAGTTATGGTGCTCCGGGAAATGCATTCATTTTTAAGCTCCCTATCGAAAAAGGGATGTTGGATAAAAACGGCATCAGTTTAACCAATCAACTCTTTAATGCTTATTCCATTACTGATGATATTGGTAATCCGATTATACCCTTACTCAAAAATATTGGAGCACTAAGTGCTATTAGCATTGATGGAGTTGCACCCAAATGGATAGACTCTATTGAAACAATTATTCCGGTATGTAAAAAAGGACTATTAAGCTTAGATAAGTTTGTACAAGTATATGATGAAGAAAAAGCAGGTGGAATACAATGGCATATCGTAGATAGTCCAAGACAAGGTTATATTACCGGACTTCCATTCAGCAGTAAGCAAACCACAGACATACATGAATCTAAAAATTTGGTGTATACGCATACGCATCATGAAGCGTTAAAAGATACTTGTGTGATTGAGGTTTCAGATGGTATCAATCGTATTCGCAAACAACTGGTATTTGAATTCTTCCCCGAGATCAGCAATAATATGCTTGATAAGAATCAGATTATCTGCGCCGGCACTACGCCTGAACTAATCAAGGGTAATATTCCTTCCGGAGGTAATAACCTGTATACTTATCAATGGCAAATGGCAACACAATCTTTGTTTCAATCCTTAGTATCCAATACATATGCTTCACTTCAACCAAACAGTCTTCAACAATCTACTTGGTTTAGAAGAATTGTTCAATCGGGTGGATGTACAGACACATCTCAAAGTATTTTAATTGAGGTAAAAACAAAAGGACTTTGGCTGGGCAAACAAAACAACAGTTGGCATATCGGTAGTAATTGGTGTAGCGCATTAGTTCCAGATCAACAAACGGATGTAATCATACAAGCAAATAATCAAATCGTACAAATAACGGATAGCGCATTTTGCAGATCCTTACAATTATTGGATCAAAGTCGATTGCTTTTATCCGGCGTGTTGAGTTATGGGGGCGATCTGATTGGACATCAAGCCATTCTATCAGCTAATGGAACGCTTGTTGCGACTGGAAAAACCAAACAATATTTAACGGCACAGGCTTTTGAAAACAATCAGATAGATCATCTGGTTGTAAGAGGTACTGAATTGATATTAACAGATTCCTTACACCTCAAGCAATCATTGCAACTCATACAAGGGAAATTTTTCACCCAAGATATGCTGATCTTACATATGCAAGCAATGATTGCTCCAAATGCGGGAGGCACACAACTAATCGGCCGAATTACAAAAAAATGGCTATTACAAAATAGCTGGATGACAAATCCTTTTAAAGAAAATATTCTCGCAACCCATAGACCGATTCAGCATATATCAGTAGTTCCATCTCATGCCATATTTAAAGACCAGAAAAACGAAAAAGCAGGCCCTTATACTTTATCAGTTTTAAATTATCCTGCTTCCCAAAAACCAGTTTGGAAAATGCTTGAGCAGGACAATAATGGTTCCGCATATAAATGGCAAAGATCAACCGGTATCAGCTTATTCCAACCATTTGAAAAAACAGATCATACCACCCTGCATCTTTTTGGTAACCCAATCATTGGTGATGAAGAAATATCGTTTTCGTTTGTGCAAGATACACAATATCATTTTATAGGAAATCCATACATAGCAAAAACGCTTTCTAAAAATATTTCTCGCAGTCACCATATCGGTCATTATTTCTGGGTTTGGGATAGCAGTTTAGCAGAGACAGGAGGATATACGGCCAAAGCTTTTGCTGGTAACCATATCATTGAACCCATGCAAGGATTCATCATGAAGACCCAACCCGGAAACGATGTATCGATTAGATTCTCAGAACAAGCAAAAATCACAGCAGCATTACCGGATAGTATCGATGGCATCATTGAAAACCGCTATCAAGTAGCATTATTACTTTACAAAGATCAAATGCTATTAGATAGATGCTTATTGTTAGACATAGATACTTCCAGTATTCGTTTTGATGAAGATGATGCTGAAAAATTATACAACAACAACTATAATTTGTACAGTTTGAGTTATGATAAAATCGCCTTGGCAGTTGATGCTCGAAACCTCAACAATCAAACTTATATCCCCATAGGTATTCAAGCAATATCCCAAGGATCTTATTCCATCAAATTTGATCGCGTTTGGTTACCCCCTAAGTTACAACTAGAGTTGCACGATCTTTTTACCGGAAATATCACGAAAGTAAAACAAGACAGTATCGTTCATTTTCAGATTACTGCTGACACTAATAGTCTTGGAGAAAAACGATTTGTACTAAGAACACCCATACCACCGGGTCCACAGGAAGAGCCTATTATTCTGAAATTATCTCCTATTCCGGCTCATCATGAGTTGAATTTTTATTTCAAATCATATCAGCCCGGGTATAGCTATGTCTTAATCAAAAATATGAACGGACAAATACTTCGTAAACAAGTACTGGGACAACAACAAGAAGGGAATTTTCAAATAACACTTAATGGACTATTGAATGGTACTTATATTTTAGAAATCCATTGTAGTAACCGTTTTGTAGCCAATACTTTCATCAAGTTGTAAACAAAAAAGAGGCTGTATCAAAAGTCTGACACAACCTCTTTTTATTTCGAACTCGATAGAGCAACTTTTCATGCAAGCAAATCTCAAGCTCTATATTTTACTATTAAGACCTCCTACTCCATATCCCATGGACTATAAGCCATACCCCATTAAACCTGATACATCCAACCATGTGTATCTGCTGCTCTGCCCTCACGAATATCATTGAGTCTTTGTTTTAATTCAGGAGCTGTTTTCCATTTGTCTGTATCAAAATGCATTACATAATCTTTATAACGCAATTCTTTGATCAAAGAAATGGTAGCTGCGGTGCCGGTTCCAAATACTTCGTATAAGATACCCGCACGATGCGCATCCATCAGGTCTTCAATACTGATCTTTTTCTCTATCACTTCAAAACCCATATCCTTCAATACAGTCATGGCACTATCTCTGGTAACACCTGCCAAAATAGTTCCCTCTTCTAAAGAAGGGGTAACAGCTGTATTGCCAATAATGAAAAAGACATTCATTGTACCAACTTCCTGCAAGTATTTATGTTCAAAAGCATCAGTCCAAAGTACTTGATCATAACCCGCTTTCTTTGCCAAAGCAGTTGCCAACATGCTGGCTCCGTAATTACCTGCATTTTTCGAAAAACCAACCCCACCCGGTGCAGCTCTGGTATATTTCTCCTCCACATAAATCTTCATAGGTGCGGTGTAGTAGGGACCTGTTGGACTCAATATGATCATGAATTTATATGACTCAGAGGGTTTTACACCGATCACTGGATCAGATGAAAACATAAAAGGCCTGATGTAGAGTGAGTGATCCTTCATAGAAGGTACCCAGTTCTTATCTAAGTCAATCAGCATCCGCATACCCTCCATAAAGATTTCCTCAGGTACCACCGGCATTTGCATACGCTCAGCCGAAATATTGAAACGTTTAAAATTATCTTGTGGACGGAAAATGGCAACATTACCGTCTTTGTCTTTATAGGCTTTGATCCCTTCGAAAATAGCTTGTCCATAATGAAGCGCAGCTACTGATGGTTCTAATAATAAAGGTTGGTAGGGTTTAATCTCCACATTTTTCCACTCTCCGTTCTCATAGTCCGCTTCCAACATATGATCTGTAAAATATCTTCCAAAAGGGATGTTTTCCAGCGTCATATCCAGTAACTTACTTGTCTCAACTTTCGTGATGTTTATGTCTAGTGCTGCTGTCATAATTCTATATTTGGCGCAAAGAAACGAAAAAAAAGAAAACTAACAACTGTTAATATTTACAGAATGACCGACAACAATGATATGAGATTACCTGATTTCGTGTTACCCGATCTTTATAAGCATCATTTGGTCATTGTAAATGAACCATCTGTCTATAATAAAGTTGAGGAAAAAACGGTTGTATCAGATACAAAAGAGCCGGAATTTTTGGGAAATAACCAGAAAAAAATCACGATTCTGGTATCAGACAAAGAAGCCGTTTTTGTAAATGACCAGGCTTTGCAATTTTTATCTGCTATACTCACTGCATGTAAACTGAATTTGGGTGATGTTGCCATTGTGAACTTAGCCAATCACCCCCTTTCTTACCCGGCAATAAAAGAGTGGCTTACTCCAAAGTATATGATCCTTTTTGATATTGAAGCATCACTGATACGAATGCCATTCAAATTACCGCTTTACCAGGTTCAACTGTATGACCAATGCTCTCTTCTATTTGCCCCATCATTTCATACCATGATGGGCGATAGCAGAGAAGCCAAACTTGAAAAAAGTAAGTTATGGTTAAGTCTAAAAAACATGTTCAATCTATAGTATGCATACACTTGTTTTTGCCACGAATAACCAGCACAAGGTTGATGAGATCAATTCCATCATTGGAAAGAATATCCGTGTCATCACTTTAAGGGAAGCTGGTATCGATATTGATATTCCTGAACCGCATGACAGCTTGGAAGCCAATGCCACAGAAAAATCATCAGTCATTTATCAACTTACCCATCAAAATGTTTTCAGTGAAGACACCGGTTTGGAAGTAGACGCTTTACAAGGTGAACCCGGTGTTAAAAGTGCCAGGTATGCAGGTGAAGAAAAAAACTTTCAAGCCAATATCGATAAACTATTATCAAAGCTTGGCGATCATCCGGAAAGAACTGCGCGTTTCAGAACTGTAGTATCGCTTATTTGGGAAGGAAAAGAATATCAATTTGAGGGTATTTGTGAAGGGTATATAACATCCATTCAAAAAGGAACTGGTGGTTTTGGCTATGATCCTATTTTTATTCCCAAGGGCAGTAATAACAGCTTTGCGGAAATGAGTATGGCAGAAAAAAATCAATTCAGTCATAGAAAAAAAGCCATTGTTCAATTGATTGAATTTCTACAACAACAACCCGTATTATGAATCGTATCAAAATAACGTTACCGGATCATTTTCATTTCCACACCGATATAAAAATTCGTATCACTGATCTCAATTATGGTGGACATGTAGGTAATGATGTATTTCTTGCTTTGATACATGAAGCCAGGCAACAGTTTTTAATGCAACATGGATACCAGGAATTGTCTTTTGCAGGTGTAGGACTGATTATGGCAGATGCTGTGCTGGAGTACAAGAAAGAACTCAACCATGGTGATACAGTAAGAATTTCAGTTTGTGCAGCTGATTTTGATAAATTGGGATTCGATTTATTTTACAAAATTGAACTTATTCAAACAGACGATCTTGTTCTAGCAGGAAAAGCTAAAACAGGTATGATTTGTTATGATTATTCTGCGAAAAAGAAAACCTCAATACCCGAAAAAGCTTTACAGAAGCTGCAACATCTTTAGGCAATCATCAATACTACCATATCGCGATATATTGACTTTGTATGGAAGGAATAAGGTGATATAATAAATGAATGGAGAAGACATTTATTTTGTTTATCTAAATCTCATTCCAAATCCGCCAACTCTCTTCCGCTTGAATGATGAGCATTTCTGCCCCATTCTGAATAGTGGCTTTTTGTGCCGCTGCTTTTTGTAGGAATAATGTTTCTGCAGGATTGTAGATGAGGTCAAAGCAATGATGTTTAGAACTTAACCACCTATAAGGCAATGGTGGGCAATCATTCACCGATGGATACATGCCAAGGGGCGTAGTATTGATAATGAGGGTGTGTTCTTCGATGATTTGCTGATCTAAGTCCGTATAAGTAATGTTATTCTTTGCTCTTTGTCTGGATACATATTGATAACGAATGCCCAATTGTTGCATCACATAAGCCACAGCTACGGCAGCACCACCGGTTCCTAAAATCAAAGCTGCTGTATGTTCAGGTTTGAGAAAAGGGCGTAAAGATTTTTCAAAGCCGATGACATCTGTATTAAATCCCGAAATTTTTTCTTCAGTTATTTTGATACAATTACAGGCTCCAATCAATTCAACCGCGGGTGAGGATTCGTCCAAATAACTCAGCACTTCCTTTTTATAGGGAATGGTCACATTCAACCCACGAAGATCTTTGTGAGAAGAAAGTACTTCTTTTAATGCGGCAATGGACTCAATCGGAAAGTTCTCATATGCATGATCCGTCATTCCTTCTTTCAAAAATTTTTCAGAAAAATATTTTTGAGAGAAGGAATGTGTCAATGGATAACCAATCAAACCATAACGTTTCATGAATTAGAGCTTGTTCAGATACAATTCAAAAGTATCCCCACGTAACCCAATACGCATTGCTTCCAATGCAAGAATTTCATGAGGAGCAATATTTCCGAGGTTTACATTACAACCAATCAATTCCAAGAAATACAATTGTTGTGCTTTTTGTGGTGCTTCCCAAATGATTTTCTCTTCTGGTATTTGTGTTAGAATTTCTTGTACCAGTCCTTCTCTTACTTCACCACTACCTCTGTAGATACCCACATTACCCGCCTCACGAGCTTCTGCAATTACATAGGAAGATCCTGCTTCCAGTTCTGCACGCATTAGTTCGATCCATTTATAAGGAGGAATGATATGTGCGGCATCTTTACTTCCCACTTCACTCAATACCGTACCATGCTGTGTAAGTTTTTCAATATACCCGCATTTTTCAGCATGTGGAATACTGATGGAACCATCACTCACTTCCATATACTTAATACCATAATCTTTACAAACACTGATATAATCTTCAAATTGATTTCTGATCAGAAATGCTTCAAAAAGAGTGCCCCCAAAATAAATGGGCATATTGTAGGAATGGTACACTTCAATTTTCTCACGGAGATTGGGTGTAACAAAGGAAGTACCGAATCCTAATTTCACAATATCAACATGGGGTCTGCCAACACTCATGAAATTATGGACTTCATTAATGCTAAGTCCTTTGTCCATGACCATGGTTAAGCCTGATGTACGAGGTTGCTGTGTTCTTACAGGTATCTGAGAAAGGTTAAAATTCATGCAGGTTGTTTTTTTCGCACGCAAAAATAAGTTAAACAGCCCATTTAAGCATCCCTAAAGAATTAGAAGAAGATTAGCCTTGTTATATTTTTTTGCCTTTTTTATACCGGGCTACCAGATCCACCACCTGATTGTTTTGCAATATAGAAGGATTGAGTTCAATAAATTTCTTCAGCGAACGTGGTGCTTTATCCATGGCTGCTTCTAATTTCAACAACCCTTCTTTGGATTTACCAAGCATGAATAACATGGCACTGTGGTAAAATAAAAAGATAGGCTTGTTATCTGTAGCTTTGGCAGCCGCAATACATTGCTCAATGGCTTCTTCATGAAAACCGGCTTTGATCAGACATCGAATCAACGCTTCCCAGCCTGCTACATTCTTGGTTTTCTGACGAACAACGGTACCAAAATATTGAATGGCATCTTTAAATTGATTCAAGTTCATTTTGCATTCACCCATGGCCAGATTGTACTCCGTTATGGAACGATGAATACGCATGGCCAACTCCAATTGTTTCACCGCACTTTGCCATTGTTCCTCTAACATATAAGTTACAGCTATCTTATAGTGCAGCTTACTGTCATCAGGATTGAGGTGAACGGCTTTTTTATAGTGAAACCTAGCCTGTGCAAAATTCCCCATTCTATGGTAACAATGTCCAATGGCTTCATAGATCACGTCTTCCGGACGTGTTAATTCCAATACTTTCTCGAGTACATCAATGGCTTCTTTGTATTTACGTAAACGCAGATATGCATCGCCCATGTTGCGATAAGCATAATCAAACTTCTCATCAATGGCTACTGCATACTGATAGGCATCGATTGCTTTTTCATACAATTTCAGCCCTTGATATGCAGCCGCCAAATTAAACCATGCCAATTCACTAAAAGGTTGTTCTTCTATGATCTGCTGGTGCAAACGGATACTTTCTTCATTGCGACCTGTGAAATCGGTCCAAAAGCAAATTTTATATAAAGCCTCTTCATTGGACGGATCTTCCTCCAATATCAGTTTCAAACAGTCAAAAACCTTGTCAAATTCCTCATAATCGTCGTACACATCCGCCAATTCGAACAATAAATCCAGTCTTTCCTCCCCTTCAAACATACCCAATGCCGCTTCTAACAGTTCCACAGCCCTAGGTTGCAGGTCAAGTGCCAGATAAGCGTCTGTTTTTAAAATATACAGGTTGATATCGCTGCTATCGTATAATTCGGCATTCTCCAATACATCCAAAGCTTCCCTGTATTTTCGGGATGCCAGCAATAAATCTGCCTTTTTGATCATCAATTGAGAAGAATAAGGATACTGCTCCAATCCGATATCGGCAGCCTCAAGTGCTTCATTGATATCGTCTTTCTCATCGTAATAATCTATAATACGTTCAAAAGCATCTTCTTCAATAAAGCTGTGGTGACGACCTTGTTTGAGATTCTGGTACTGTTGGAGGAGTTCTTTGAGGGCTTCTCTGTCTTCGCGGTACGGATTTTCTCTCATCTTCAATGGGTTTACCTAAAATAGACTTAAAAAACCTTTTTTCCAAGTTTCCCGTAACTTTTTTTATCCAGAAACGTTAACATAATAGTATAATAATTATGTTTTAATTTAACAAATCAGTACTTTTGTTCAAATGTTAGTTCGTAAACATATCAAAAAAATAGCTCTTGCATCCCTGCTCATCGTAGGTGTTCAAATGGCATTTGCTGCGTTTACATTAACTGGCATTACCGAAAAGAAAGCAAAAGACAGCAAGTATACATTGAAAAATATGCATCACTTGTCTGCGAAAGCTGCTTCTTACTCTTCGCTTAAGTATTCGTTACACTTGAAGAGTACAGCCTCTGTAACAACTCAATCAACTTTGAAAAACGGTGTTGAAGTTTCTTCTGTATTACGTTATGATAATGGCAACACCAGCTTTGTATATCCTTACAAATTCAAAGTAAAGGTTCCCAAGTTCAAAACACCTTCTCCAGCTCAACGCTAAAATATTCCTTTATTTAAAGTATTCTGTACCCACTTGTTGGGATATCAAATTTTGAGGGTGGTACCGGATTGAAATTGATTTGCTTCGCAGTATAACGAATTTTATTTCCCTCTGCATCGATGCTTTCTGATTCAAGTACTAATCCGGGAATATCTTTAAACTGGTATTCAAATTCTTTCACTGATGGTACAATAGCAGGCGTATAGTACACTGAAAAAGTACTTCCGTTAGACATCACCAAGTTTACTTTTTTACATTCATAACCAATAATCGTTTTAGTTTCAGAACTCGTCTCAATGCGCATGCCTTCAAACTTTTTATTTTCTTCTTTCCATTTAGCCGCATCAAGCTTGGTCATGAACTTATTGGCTCCAAATTCACGTAAGATCACAGCTGTACCGGTATTTTTCTGATAGATCATGGACTGCATAAAAGTTGGACTTATGAGGTCTGTTCTACTGTTCACTCCTTTGATAAACACCGTTTTACTACTCGATTTCAAAGAAGCGATGGCATCATTGCTTGCTTGAGAATCATCAATATTAATGGCATAAGTAATGGTACATTCTGCAACCACACGCTGCTGTGCAACAACATTCAACACTATCATCAATAAGGCAACCAATCCGATTAACTTTTTCATGCAAACGATTTTATATACCATAACAGAATTCTATGCCAAGATTAATAAAAAAGCCCCACAAGAGTTGTAGGGCTTTCTTAAAGTTTATAATAGACTGAAAATCAATGAAAGACTATTTGTTTCTTTTTTGATTTTTTTCTTTCAAATCCTGCAATTTCTTTTGACTTTCCATCATTTGTTCATACCGTTCTTGCCATTTGCTTTTCTTCTTGGGTGCTTTACGCTTTTCTTCAATCTTAGCAAGAATCAGGTCATGATTAATAATGTAGTTCTGTATCACAAATTGTAATCCCAATGTTACCAGGTTAGAAACCGTATAATACCAAGTCAATGCCGACGGCAATCTGTTGAAAATGAATAAGAGTATAAAAGGAAATATATAAGGCATATACTTCAACATAGGATTATCCTGTGTTGGTGTCATACTCATATTGTAAATAGAAATCAAAAAGCTGGTGATCACCGCTGTAATAGTGAATAAACTGATATGATCTCCAAAGCCTAAAGGAATAGAGAAAGGCAAAGTAGCAATCACATCATACGATGAAAGATCATCACTCCAAAGGAATGACTGTCCACGTAACTCAATATTCGCATTAAAGAAGCTATACAAGGCAAAGAAGATAGGAATCTGCAACAACGCCGGTATACAGCCTCCCAAAGGGTTAACGCCTGCTTCACGGAACAATTTCATTTGCTCCATAGCAAATCCTTGTTTATCATCTCCAAACTTTTCACGCATGGTATCCAACTCAGGTCTGAGTGCTTTCATTTTTGCACCACTGAGATAACTGCTATATGTCAATGGTGAAGTCACCAAACGAATGAAGAGGGTTAACAACAATACCACCCAACCATAATTGGTAACAAAACCGGCAAAGAAATCAAATACCGGCATAATGATATATTTATTGATCGGGCGAACAAAAGAATACATATCGCGACCCAGGTTCACAATACGATCCATTTCAGGTGCTTGCTTTTTCAATATCGCATAATCACTCGGACCATAATACAATTGGAAAGGTACAGTCACCGCTGCCGCTACTGGCAATTTCATTTGAAGATTGGTTTCTGTAGTTGCCAATGAGTTCGTGGTATCGGTTTTACGCTGCCACTTTACGTCGCCGGTATTGAAGTTATTCTTAGCAATCAATGTATGATTGAAAAATTGCTGTACTACACTTACCCATTGTACCGGTTTTTCAAACTGCTTCTCCGTATTCACTGAGATATAATCAAACTCATTATCTTCCGAGAAACAGATATTAGACATCTGACGCTCATACTCTGCAGAACGTTCCAGTTGAGTGGTTTCCAGATTCCATTTCATATTCAATGCTCCCTGACTCAACAATTTATCAGCACCGGTAAGGGATACATTCCAGTCGATCATATACGCATCCGGATAAATGATATACTGATGACTGATTTGTTGTCCATTAGCAGATGACAATGTAAAATTAACCACTTGACTACCATCTGATTTCTTAACAGGCTCAGCAACTGTGAAGAATAGTTCATTGGTATTTGCAGATTGATTAGCACCGGTGTTAATGGTATAACCTAACTTATTTTTATCAGATAACACAACAGGAGTGCTATCCGCTTTGCTGTATTTTTTTAATTCAATCCCTTTTACTTGTCCGCCCTTATTGGTAAAAGTGATCTTCATCAAACTATTCTCAAGGGTAACCAAAGATTCGGTGCCCAAGGCAGCAGCCGTAAAATCTCCGGCCATCATCACTTTACTCAGTGAGTCTCTTTTCAGAGAATCTAATTGAAGTGATGCACTATCCACTACAGGTAACTTTGCCGCATTCACCCTGGCAATAGAGTCTTCCTGCCTTTTTTTCATGTCTACCAGGGCCGTTTGTTGCTTATTGCTGTACCAGAAGTACAGAAAAAACAAAACACCCAATAAAACAAAGCCAATGACCGTATTCTTGTCCGTCTTCATACTAGTTTTAAATTGAGGGGCAAAGGTAATATTTGCGGGGAAGATTAGAACCCTAAGTTTCCTACCGTTAAAATCAGCCCAAAATGGGTGCAAAATGTAGAAATCAGGCAAAATCGTTGTTTCTTTATACCCTCTCCTACTTCAACCAAAGGCGGATTTCCAACTTCTACCCATTTTATTGCTTAAAACCTTTGTATGTCTGAAAATGTAACCATTTCCGAAAAGGAAAGTAGTGTGCCCCATAACAAGTGGCAGCAATTTTTATGGTGGTTAGCCACTGCTGAAGAAGATTTGATCAAAACCTGCGTGATCGATAGAAACAGGTACGCAATTGTAGGAATGACCGTATTGGGTACTTGGTTGTTTGCGACACTTACATGGACCTATTTCTTCTCCACCGTAACAGGGTCTTGGATAGCAGCAGTACTGCTTGGTATTTTTATGGGAGGTATCATTCTTACCATTGACAGAGCATTAATCAAAGGGATTTCCAGAAACAACAAAAATAAATTCATTCCAGTATTGTTTCGTATTGCGCTGGCATTAACGATAGGGTTATTCATGGCACAACCAGCTCTTTTGTATTTGTTTGACAAAGAAATCAAAGTACAAGTATCCATCGATAATGAAAAAAGAAAAAGAGAAAAAAGAGCCAGTCAGGATACGGTATATGCTGCTGTGAAAAAAGAATTACTCAATCAAAAAGCGGGAATAGAAACACAATTAAGAACAAGATATCAGGAAGTAAGTATTGCCAGAGATCGGTTTATCTCTGAAACTGATGGTACCGGAGGAAGTGGCAAAATTGGATTAAAAGATATTGCACAAGCCAAACAAAGAGAATACTTACAATTGGATGCAGATTATCGCAGTCTGGAGAATCAATTTAAACCACAGCTGGCTTCTATTGACAGTTCTCTATTGGTTATTGAAAACAATATCCAAAAAGAGCAAACGAATTTCGAAGCACTGCTTAACAATGGTTTTATTACAAGAATTGAAGCACTGAATAATCTGGTCAGTAACAATACCGCTGTAGCCATTCGATACTATTTACTGGTAGCCCTATTAATGTTGATAGAACTGATGCCGGTAATTGCCAAGATATTATTACCCAATGGCAGTTATGATGAAAAAGTAAGGCTACGTGAAGAGTTGGAAACAACGCTTACACAAAACAATCATAAAAGAGAATTGGCTTTAAAAGAACAATTCAACCAAACAGCTTTTGAACAAGACGGTCAGTTTGTTCAGCAATTTTTTGAAGCATCAGCATCTGAAAGAAAAGAAAAAATGAAAGAACAGATCAATGTTTGGAAAAAAGAAAATAATCAGTCTTTGAATGATACATGGACAGATTTGAAAAGAGATATGATGATGAAACAAGAAGAGTAAAAAATAAGAAACAAGAAATAAGGGACAAGAAACAAGCAAGTTTCAAAAGCCAATACACAAGTTTAAATAGTGCCGGACTTTAGTCCGGCGAAAAGAAGGAGATAGGATTACAAAAAGCCCCGACATAGATCGGGGCCGAAATAGATGTATGTTGATATTATTACGATAATTATTTTTCGCCTTGCAGACTTGGCTTTTTACTTTGACTACGCTGCTCATTATATTTTTTAGCTGCCCCAATGAAATGTACAAACAGCGGAGCCGGATTTTCTACCGTACTTTTTAATTCCGGATGATACTGAACACCGATAAAAAATGAATGTGAAGGAATCTCCATAATTTCCACCAGTCCGGTTTCAGGATTACGTCCACTGGCTATCATTCCATTCGACTCAAACTGATCAAAATAATCATTGTTGAATTCATAGCGATGGCGATGTCTCTCTGAAATGTTTGTTTGTCCATAAATAGTATGCGCTAAACTTCCCTCTTTGATTTCGCAAGGATAAGCCCCCAATCGCATGGTACCACCCATCATCTTGATTTTCTTTTGCTCTTCCATCATATTGATCACCGCATGATCGGTAGAAGTGTCCATTTCCATAGAGTGTGCATTTTTCAGACCTAAGATATTTCTGGCAAACTCTATCACGGCCATCTGCATACCCAAACAAATACCAAAGAATGGCAATCCTTTTTCTCTGGCATATTGTACTGCAATGATTTTTCCTTCAATACCACGATGACCGAAACCGGGTGCTACCAGCAATCCATCCAACCCTTCAAGCTTTTCTGCCACATTCTCTTGTGTAATGTATTCACTATGCACATTCACTACCTGTACTTTTACTTCATTCATAGCACCTGCATGTACAAAACTTTCGAGGATCGATTTGTAGGCATCCTGTAACTCAATGTATTTACCGATGAGTCCGACAGTAACTTTGCTCTTTGGATACTTTAGTTTATCGAGAAAGCCTTTCCATTTATCGAGATTGGGCTCACTGTATTGTGAGATATTCAATTTTTTCAAACAGATCAGATCCAGTTTCTCACGCAACATTAATAAGGGTACTTCATAAATAGTAGATGCATCCATTGCCTCGATCACTGCTTCCGGTTTTACATTACAGAACAATGCGATTTTGCGTTTGATATCATTATTCAACGGCTCTTCAGTTCTGCAAACAATAATATCCGGATGAACGCCTGTTTCACTCAACATTTTTACACTGTGTTGTGTAGGCTTTGTTTTCAATTCTTTTGCAGCACGCAAATAAGGAATCAATGTAAGGTGTACCACCATTACATCTTCTTCAGGCAACTCCCATTGCAATTGACGTACGGCTTCAATAAAAGGAAGACTCTCAATATCACCTACGGTACCACCAATTTCTGTAATGATGATATCGTATGTATTGTCTTCCCCTAATAATAACATTCTTCTTTTAATCTCATCAGTGATATGCGGAACCACCTGAACGGTCTTTCCTAAAAACTCCCCTGCTCTTTCTTTATTGATCACCGTTTGATAAATACGACCGGTTGTAACATTATTGGCTTGAGAGGTATAAATATTTAAAAAACGCTCATAGTGACCAAGATCCAGATCTGTTTCTGCACCATCTTCTGTTACATAACATTCCCCATGTTCATAGGGATTCAATGTACCGGGATCAACGTTGATATAAGGGTCGAATTTTTGGATAGTAGCCCTTAATCCTCTTGCCTGTAATAATTTGGCGAGAGAAGCCGCAATGATCCCTTTTCCTAAACTACTTGTTACACCTCCTGTAACAAAAATGTACTTGGCCATGTTTATCGTATTGTTTATTCGTTTAAAACCTATCCGTTCTTACATTTTTTATTGCATAAAGAACTGCGACGGAGTCCGACAAATCGGTCAACAGCACTGATCAGGGTTCATGAAACAATAAAAAACCGATACCTATTGTATTGAAATACAAGCAGATAACGGAAAAAACAATTTGACCTTGTAAATGAACGGTGTAATAAAATTCAGAGGTCGTACAAACGTACAGTAAAAAGACGGATAAAAAAAACAGCGGCTTTATTTTGAACCACCGGCTCTAGAATGTGTTAACTTGACGTGAACATCTTTATCAAAAAAAATTTGCTATGAAAAAACTCGTTGCGCTGACATTCGCTGCATTTTGTACTGCCGCATTTCTCAGCTATAGTTACAAAACACCTGCTCCCCAGCCTTTAACACCGGAATGTTATGTGAGCTGTTTTACCACTGAAATCATGGATCAATTCAAAGCAGAAGCCTCCACTGCTTCATTTGCCATGATGCATGATAACCCGATTCCATATGTTGCTGCTGATCCATTAGGCAAGCCTGTCACATTCAAAGCAGCAGATGGAACCAATGCCATGGGTTATGAAATTCGGAGTAAGAAAAAAAGTAACAAATGGTTATTTGTGATTCAGGAATGGTGGGGATTGAATGATTACATTAAAAAAGAAAGTGAAACCTATTACAATGACCTAGAAGATGTGAATGTCATTGCCTTGGATTTATATGATGGCAAAATTGCTGCCACAGCTGATAGTGCTATGAAACTGATTCAGTCTGTCAAAACTGATAGACTTGAGAGTATCATTAAAGGCGCAATTGCTTATGCAGGAACTGATGCCAAAATCTACACTGTAGGTTGGTGCTTTGGTGGCATGTGGAGTTTACAAAGTACATTATTGGCGGGTAAACAAGCAGCAGGTTGTGTGATGTTTTATGGAAAACCTGAAAACAATGTTGAGAAACTCAAAACATTGAACTGTGATGTTATTGGTTTCTTTGGTAATAAAGACCGTAGCCCTTCACCTGAAGTGGTGAATAAATTTGAAGCCGATATGCAAGCAGCTGGAAAAAAATTGATTGCCAATAAGTATGATGCCGGACATGGTTTTGCCAATCCAAGCAATCCTGTATTCAACAAAGAGGCAGCAGCAGATGCACATGCAAAAGCAGTGGCTTTCTTGAAAGAGAGAATGTAGGGAGCAAAGCTTCAAGCTACAAGCCTCAAGCAGCAAGTTTTAGGTTACAAGAAAGTGGATAGCTAATGGCGAATGAGTTATTGCTTATGGTTCTACTATAAGCTATGGGCCATCAGCCATTAGCTATTCTTCTACATATCCTGCACAATCTTCTTATAGCTCGTAACAATTCCTTTGATCAGCGAAGAACTAAATCCTTGATGTTCCATTTCATTGAGGCCTGCAATGGTGCAGCCCTTGGGTGTTGTTACTTTATCTATTTCCTGTTCCGGGTGCGTATTTTTTGTCAATAATAATTCTGCTGCGCCTTTTACTGTTTGTGCTGCAATCAAAGAAGCTACCGACGCACTAAAACCAATTTCAATACCTCCTTGGATATTTGCTCGAATATAACGCATTGCATACGCAGTGCCACATGCTCCTAGTACTGTTGCTGCATCCATTAATTTCTCGTCGATATTGACGGTCTTTCCAAGCTGATTAAACAAAGAAGTAACATACAAGAGTTGATCTTGATCTGCTTCAGATGCACAGATACAGGTCATACTTTGTTGAATGGCAATGGCTGTATTGGGCATCACACGAAATAAAGCAATTTGATTACCAACAATCTCGCGAATATCTTTGATCCATACACCTGTTACAACGCTCACCAGCACATGCCGTTTTTCATTCAACGAGGGTTTGAGTTGTGTTAATACTTCTTTGATTTGAAAAGGTTTCACAGCCAGTATGATACAATCCGCATACTTCACTGCGGCAGTATTATCATCACTAATGATGACTCCTTTTTCTTCAAGTGGCTTTAGTGATTCAATATTTCGCTTGGTAACAATAAGATGTTCAGGTAGGATAAATCCACTGTTGATTAAACCTTCAGCCATAGCTGCACCTAGATTACCTCCACCAATGATGGCTAATTTTTTGTTCATGACGATTGCTTTTGTTGAGCTAATAGTTGATAGCTTATAGCATATAGAATAACACTTACAGCAACATAAAATTAGCATTTGCGATTAAACATCAATTGTAAGCTATTGGATATGATCTATTAGCCATAACGCATACTGCTCCCTCCAAATTTACCCCAAAGTTCTCAGATAATTCCTTACGTAATCAGTAACGCCTGTTTCCAGAGAAGTGAAAGGAATTGTATAACCTGCATTGCGTAGTTTTTGCATATTGGCTTCGGTAAAATATTGGTATTTGTCACGAATATCTTCCGGCATATCGATAAAATGAATCGCCGGTTCCTTATCAAGGCCGGCAAATGTGGCTTTTACTAGATCAATAAACGTTCTGGCTTGACCGGTACCTAAGTTATATAAACCGTTTTGGTCCATGGTCCATAGTCCATGGTCCTCCGAAAGGAGTCCTTTGGACATAGATTTGCGAATCCATTCAATGACACTCACTACATCTTTGACATAAATAAAATCACGGAGTTGTTCTCCGTCTTTAAAATCAGGACGATGGCTTTTGAACAGTTTTACGTAACCCTCCTTTTGAATCTGATTAAATGCATGCCATATCACACTGGCCATTCTTCCTTTATGGTATTCATCAGGACCATACACATTGAAGAATTTGAGTCCGGCCCAAAAAGGCGGATGTTCATTTTGTGCTAAAGCCCATTTATCAAATTCATTTTTACTGATACCATAGGGATTGAGTGGTTGCAGTTTTGATACGACTTCATGATCATCATTGTATCCAAAAGCACCATCTCCATAAGTTGCTGCAGAAGATGCGTAGATCAATGGTATTTGATGAAGCGTACAGTACTTCCAAACAGCTTTTGAATATTCAACATTGAGTGTTTCATGAATACTATAATCAAACTCCGTTGTATCTGTTCTGGCACCAAGGTGAATGATACATTCAATTTTGGGTTGATGGAGTTCCAACCAGTCTATGAGATTGTATCGCTCAACGATATGTGCATATGCTGTTTTTTCCCAGTTTTTTCTTTTGGCCTCTATTCCGAAATCATCCACCAATATTAAATCCCGATATCCCAGCTCATTCAGGTATCTCACCATGCGAGAACCGATAAATCCGGCAGCACCGGTGACAATGATATAGGAAGGGTTTTCCGACATGTTTACTTGATCAGTTTTTCAATAGCAGTATCATACAAATTCTTCCAGGTCTCAATATTACCCCAAGATTCACCATTCACTTCAATATTGCCTGAAGTAACGGTACCTAAAACGGTAACAGCGATACCTGCTTTCTGTGCTGCGGCTTCAATATTATTTAATTGGTCGGCGGAACAACTCACCACTACACGACTTTGCGCTTCTCCAAACCAGAAAGCATCTTTACGAATAGCGCTATTGGCTTGTACTGCAAATCCTAGGTTACGATGGAAACCACTTTCCAATAAAGTGATGGCTAATCCACCTTCACTGATATCATGTGCACTATTGATTTTCTTTTCTTTGATCAATGATGCAATCAGTTGTTGAACTGTATATTCTTCATCCAGTTCAAAATGAGGGGCTGGTGAAAATTCTACTTTTTTGAGTTTATGTAAGTACTCTGAAGAAGCAATATCATTTTGTTGTGTACCTATCAGTATGATCACATCTCCTTCATTTTTAAAATCAAGGGTCATCTTCGCATGTACGTCATCTACGATACCCACCATACCAATGGTTGGTGTTGGATATACAGGTCCATCCGGATTCTGGTTGTAGAAACTCACATTACCTCCTGTTACAGGGGTATTGAATTTTCTACAAGCATCGCCCATTCCAGTAACGGCTTTCACGAATTGATAATACACTTCAGGATCATAAGGATTACCAAAGTTGAGACAGTTGGTAACACCGATGGGTTCCCCGCCACTGCAAACAATATTTCGGGCTGCTTCTGCAACAGCAATCATTCCACCTTTGTATGGATCAGCAAACACATAGCGACTATTACAATCAACCGTTACTGCTAATCCTTTTCCGGTTCCCTTTGCCAATACTACAGTTGCATCACTAGGTGAGTTGGTAGAAGTATTCGCAGCTCCCACCATGCTATCATATTGCGTGTATACCCAACGCTTTGAAGCAATATTGGGAATTTGAACCAATTGTTCTGCAACAGATTTCAGATCTGTTACATCTGCAATACTATTGATGTCAAATGCATTGATCTTTTCAAAATATTTGGGTTCACGGTATTCACGTGTATACTGCGGAGCTCCGCCACCCAATACGAGTTCATGTGCCGGAATTTCTGCTTCCAGTTCTCCATGCATATAGAATTTCAATAAGCCGTCACCGGTTACTTCTCCGATATTACTGGCTGAAAGATCCCACTTCTCAAATACTTTCAACACTGCTTCCTCTTTACCTTTTTCAACAACGATCAACATGCGTTCTTGGCTTTCACTTAGTAACAGTTCCCAAGCTTTCATATTTTGTTGACGGGTAGGTACTTTTTCCAGATCGATACGCATCCCTACTCCACCTTTCGCACTCATTTCAGCAGTAGAACAAATGATACCTGCTGCACCCATGTCTTGCATACCTACAACAGCACCTGTATCGATCAATTCCAAACAAGCTTCTAAGAGTTTCTTTTCTTGAAATGGATCTCCCACTTGAACTGCAGGTAGTTCTTCCGCACTTTCCGCAGTGATATCAGCAGATGCAAAAGACGCACCACCAATACCATCTTTACCGGTTGCACTTCCTACAAAGAAAACAGGGTTACCAATACCAGCGGCAGTGGCACTAATCATATCACCTGCCTTCATGATACCTACACTCATGGCATTCACCAATGGGTTGGTATGATAACAATCTTCAAAATAAACTTCGCCCCCTACCGTGGGTACACCAAAGCAATTACCATAGTGACCAATACCGTGTACCACACCACTCAACAAACGTTGTGTCTTTTTATCTTTTAAATTTCCAAAGCGAAGACTATTCAATGATGCAATGGGTCTTGCCCCCATCGTAAAAATATCTCTTTGGATACCACCTACTCCGGTAGCTGCCCCCTGGAAGGGTTCAATAGCGCTGGGGTGATTATGACTTTCAATTTTAAAGACCACACCAAAACCATTACCCATATCCATCAATCCGGCATTCTCTTCACCTGCTGCTACCAGCATTCTGCCACCATCACGGGGAAGGGTTTTTAACCACTTAATGGAGTTTTTATAACTACAGTGTTCACTCCACATACCACTAAAAGCACATAGCTCAGTAAAGTTGGGAGTTCTGCCTAGTTTTTGCTTGATGAGTTCGAATTCTTCTGCTGTAAGACGCAGTTTTTCGGCGGTTTGAACGGTAATTTCCATGATGCTGCGAAGGTAAGTAAGAAAGTCAAAGGTGAAAAGTGAAAGGTTGGTTGGCTTATGGTTCATAGTCCATAGCCCATGGCTTATGGTAGGACAAATTGAACACTGCCCATTTAGATCAGACCGAGTTATCTTTCCCCCTTTCACTTTTCACCTTTCACCTCTCACTTTTCACCTCTCAGCCCTTCACAATTCTTCCACTACCATTCTTATGTGTACGAATGTTTTGGGCGTTGCCGGAGTAGTGTACGTTGCCGCTGCCGGAGATATGAACATCGATAGATGTGTTGGCATGAACTTTTATATTACCACTGCCACTGATATGAGCACTGGCATCATCGGAGATTACTTCTTTACAATCAATATTACCACTACCGCTAATACGGGCTTCGATTTCTTTAGCAGTACCCTTCATTTTGATACCTCCACTTCCTGATACAGAAACATCTATTTCATTGAATTGATCAAATTCAAATCGGATATTACCTGAACCGGATACCATCACATTGGTGGTTCCTTCATTATTAAATTCGCCTCTGCCAATGATATCACCACTGCCGGAAAGGGAAAGATGCTGAAGTCTTGTGGCTGTTACATAAACTGTAATCTTATTTTTTGACCGGATATTCCCATACTTTTTTGCACGGATATACAGTTTACCATTTTCGACAACGGTCTCGATGTGTTCCAATAGATTTTCATCGCCCTCAATTGTTACATCCGTACTATTACCATAAGCAACCATTACATCCCATGAACCGGAGGAACTGATACCCGTAAAAGGTTGCACTTTTCTGGTTTCCTTTTTAAGAATCCCATTTCCATCAATACTCTTCCAATTCCATTGAGACGAAGCGCCCATACTGATCATCAGTAAAGCAATAATCCATATTTTTTTCATACTCAGGTGTTTTTGAGGTGGAACGATGCAGATGAAGATTAGTTACAATTTGATGGCTTATAGTTCATGGCTCATGGTCCATGGTCCATAGCAAAAGAGATATGTAAAGACCCTGAGATTCATTTAAATAAAAAGAGGCTGTACCAGGTTTTTGATACAGCCTCATATTTTACTATGGACTATGTACTATGGACCATTAGCCATGAGCCATAAGCCTCACCTTCTATTCAGCTATTGCCAAAGAATTGAAGTATTTGTCGCGCAGCTCTTTGTTCTCACCATTCTTGCCCGCTTTGTATCCTAAAGTAATCGCATAGGCTTTGTAGAAAACCATTCGATTGGTAGAAACTGAAGTTTTACCATCTTTTACAGTCTTGATTTCAAACTGATAATACAGGTACTTGTCTTTGTACTTTCCCTCTGATTCACTCAAAATTTCTCCACCACTCTGGGTCATACCCATTTTCAATTGCTCTTTAAAATCTTCGGTATCTTTCAAGCCTTCAATCTGTTCTTCAGTCATACCAAATGCAGTGAAATCCAGTAAGATGGTGGCCATTTCCGTTGAATCAGCTACCGTACATCTTTTTACTTTCTGTGGACCGCCATTTGTATTGACTTCAACGGGTTCAGCAGGCATTTCTACAGTTACCTTATCCATTACACTTACTTTTTTCCAATCCTCTGTTATGATCGTAAAAGCCGAGCTCACTAAAGCGATCATTGCGATTAATACAAGTTTTTTCATTTTTTCGGTTTTGATATAGGTTGCGAAACTGCTCAAAAGATTACATAAATAGAAAAATATTCTTACACCCAGCTTAACAAGCTAATAGTCAGATATTTATGGGTAAAATTTTCTAAGTGTCATACAAATTAAAATAAAATCTATATTAATTTTTTTCCACAAAAAGTCCGTTTTTTAATGTCATAGCTTATATAAAATGATATTTTATTGTTTTTTACGCCTAATTTTACGCAGCCAAAAAAAACAACCCTATGTCTTTACGCTTCGACGCAATCAGTAACATCAACAACACTGAAACAGCCGTTCCGGCCAGTGCCAAAATCACAGGAATATTCGGAACCAATGTATTTACCCTGAAAACAGCTCGTGAATACTTAAGTGATGAAGCCTACAAAAGTTTGATCACCAGCATCCGCGGCGGCAAAAAAATTGATCGTAATGTAGCCAACCAAATTGCCAATGGCATTCGTGCCTGGGCTGAAAGTAAAGGCGTTACACACTATACCCACTGGTTTCAACCCTTAACCGGAACCACTGCTGAAAAGCATGATTCGTTCTTCACCCTCAAAGGAGATGGTACCGCTATCGAAGAATTTGATGGTGCTGCATTGATCCAACAAGAACCCGATGCTTCTTCATTTCCGAGCGGTGGATTACGCGCTACTTTTGAAGCTCGTGGTTATACAGCATGGGATCCATCTTCACCTGCATTCATCATCGAAATCGGACAGGGTAAAACTTTATGTATCCCTACCATATTTGTTGCATACACAGGAGAATCACTCGACTATAAAGCGCCTTTGTTGAAAGCAATTGAGGCTTTGAATAAATCTGCTGTTGAGGTTTGTCATTATTTTGACAAGAATGTTACCAAAGTAACCCCTACCCTCGGTTGGGAACAAGAATATTTTGTGATAGATGAAGCATTGGCTACTGCCCGCCCGGATTTAATCCAGTGCGGACGTACCGTTTTTGGTGCTGCTCCTGCAAAAGGACAGCAATTGGAAGACCATTATTTTGGATCTATCCCTGAGCGAGTGTATGCATTTATGCGTGACTTCGAGCAAGAATCTTATAAACTGGGGATTCCTTTGCGTACTCGTCACAATGAAGTAGCGCCTGCTCAGTTTGAGTGTGCTCCTATTTTCGAAGAAGTAAACATCGCAGTTGACCACAATACTTTATTGATGGATGTCATGATACGTGTTGCCAAGCGCCATAAGCTGGTAGTATTGTTGCATGAAAAACCATTCGCAGGTATCAACGGTAGTGGTAAACACAATAACTGGAGTATGGCTACGGATACAGGTGTGAACTTGTTAGCTCCAGGTAAAACACCGAAGACCAATCTCATGTTCCTGACTTTCTTCGTGAATACGATCAAAGCGGTTCATGACTATGCTGATATCATGCGCGCAGCCATTGCTTCTGCTCCTAACGATCATCGTCTGGGTGCCAACGAAGCTCCTCCTGCTATCATATCAGTATTCGTTGGACAATACCTAGCGAAGGTTTTATCGGATATCGAAACCCGTGTTAGCACCAAGTTCGATGAACAAGATGAAGCGATCCTGAAACTTGATTTACATCGCAGCATCCCTGAGTTATTGCTGGATAATACCGATCGTAACAGAACTTCTCCATTTGCTTTTACCGGTAATAAATTTGAATTCCGCGCAGTAGGTTCTTCTGCAAACTGTGCTATCTCCATGACTGTATTGAATACCATCATGGCAGATACTTTGAAGAAATTCAAGGCAGATGTGGATGCAATCATTGAAAAAGGTGACAAAAAAGAAATCGCAATCATGCAAGTGATTCAGCGTTACATTGTAGAAAGCAAAAATGTATTGTTTGAAGGTGATGGCTATAGTGAAGAATGGCATAAAGAAGCAGAGCGCAGAGGTTTACCAAATCTGAAAACAACTCCGGTAGCCCTGGATGCTTTTGTAACTGACAAAGCCAAGAAACTGTTTGAAAACAATGGTGTATATACCCATGTTGAATTAGAAGCACGTCATGAGATTGAACTGGAGAAATACATCAAGAAAGTACAGATCGAAGCAAGAGTGATGGGTGATTTAGCAATCAACCATATTATTCCGGCGGCTATTTCTTATCAGAATGAATTATTGACCAATATCAATGGATTAAAATCTGCAGGACTAGCCGAATCTGCTTACAAGAGCCAACTGAATATCCTGAAAGAAGTAAGCGAACATATTCAGGTGATTCACGATAAAGTAAATGCCATGGTAGAAGCGCGTAAAGTAGCCAACAATATTGAGCACTCACGTGAGAAAGCCATCGCATACGAATCTATTAAGTCTACCTATTTCGATGAGATCCGTTACCATGTTGACAAACTGGAACACCTCGTTGATGATGAAAAATGGACACTGCCTAAGTATCGTGAAATGTTATTTTTAAGATAAACGTTTTCTTTTTGACTTGAGCAATCATAGCCCTGTGCCGTTCCCGGCGTGGGGCTTTTTTTAGTCCATGGTCCATAGTCGATAGTCCATAGTAGGAAGATGACATTGACTTCATTTCTTGCAATGGACTATGGACCATCGACCATGGACTACCATCGCCCCATTCACCACTACCTAATCACCATTCACCGAAAACCTCTTTTGCTGAATAAACCTAAATGATAACTTTCTGTCTAATAAAAACTAAACTCAAAAACATGAAAAAATTAATCGGATTATTAGCCGTTGTACTGATCAGCTCTGCTGCAATGGCACAAGGTGGTGGCGGACCACAAATGACACCTGAAGAAAGAATCGCCATGATGAAACAGCGACTTGAGCCTGCTGGACTTTCACCTGTTCATACAGACTCGGTTATTGCCATTATGATGGATCGTAATATCATGGCTGGCGCAAATCTGAGAGACATGAGTCCGGAAGACAGACAAGCAAAAATGAAAGAGTGGAGCGAGATTAGAGCAAAAAGAATGGCAAAGGCTGGTATCCCTGAAGAGCAAATTAAAAAAGTAATGGATATTTTTGCTACTCGTCCGGGTGGCGGTAGAGGTGGTGGTAGATAATTATTACCTCATTGATTTTAGCCACAGATGCACAGATTACCATTCAATTTAATCTGTGAATCTGTGGCTAATTTTATTTCAGTTGATCAAGAAATGCTTTCAGCACTTTAATATTCTCTTCTTTATTATCATGCATCGTTGAATGACCGGCGTTGGGTATCACAGTAAACTTTGCTCCCGGTATCATTTGCTGGAAACGCTGTACTGTTTGTGGTCTGGCTTCATCAAATGCTCCCGTAATAAAAAGTACCGGTACTCGAATGGTTCTCAAGCTTTCAATGCGATCATAATTCAGCAAAGAACCTGTAGCAGTGAACTCAGTGGGTCCCCACATGTAGCGATAAATGAATTTATTACTCTTGACATCAGCAGTATCGAGATGACTTTTTCTTCGCTCTGTCCTCAATCCGAAATTTTTCACAAAAAAAATATTGGCTCGTTGGTATTCAGGCGAGTCGAATGTATGGGTTTGTTCTCCTGTCCTTATGTATTGTTGAATAGAATCGGGTAAAGATGCAATCAGCGTATCAGCATCTGCTTTCCAAACTTTTGTACTGAAGTATGGACTATTAAATGAAATCGCTTTTACAGCTTGAGGATATTTGAGATAGTACTCTAAAGCCAACGCCGTTCCCCACGAATGTCCATGCAAGTAAAAAGAGGTTAATCCTAATTCTTTTCGTACTGCTTCCACTTGTTCTACAAAATTATCTACAGTCAGCAATATTGTATCGGTATGATAATCTGATCTGCCTCCACCCAGTTGATCAAAAATAATAACGGGGCGATCTTTTCCGATCTCTTCAAACTGATAAAACGATCTGCTGGTTCCACCCGGACCACCATGTAACATCATGATGGGCGTGCCTTTGCCTTCACCAAATACGCGATACCATACTCGTCCTCCTTTTACTTGAGCATAGCCTTCATGAGGCAAAATAGAAGAACTTGTTCCACAGCCACATACAATAATCACTAAAACAAAGTATAAATATGGATCCATAATTTTCTATTCATAAAAACCATTTACTACTAAAAATAATATTTCAATGATGAAAAGTGTATAATAAAAAAGCCCCAAGAAAATATTGGGGCTTAATAAAAATTAGATTCAGTTTATTTCATCTTAAATGTTTCCAAAAACTTAGTAGTGAAATTTCCTTTCCTGAAATCTTCATTCTGCATGAGTTGCAAATGGAATGGAATGGTTGTTTTCACCCCTTCAATCACATACTCGCTCAGTGCACGGTACATGGTATCAATAGCTTCCTCACGAGTTTGTGCGATGGTGATCAGTTTACCGATCATAGAATCATAATAAGGAGGAATCACATACCCGGCATACACATGACTGTCTACACGAACCCCATGTCCACCCGGAGTATGTAACACTGTTATTTTACCAGGAGAAGGTCTGAAATCATTGTATGGATCTTCTGCATTGATACGACATTCAATTGCATGCATTTGCGGTTCATAGTTTCTTCCACTGATCTTCTCACCCATTGCAATTTTGATTTGTTCTTTGATCAAATCAAAATTGATCACTTCTTCCGTAACACAATGTTCTACCTGAATACGGGTATTCATTTCCATGAAGTAGAAATTGCGATGTTTATCAACCAAGAATTCAATTGTTCCGACACTTTCATAATTGATGGCAGCTGCAGCTTTACAAGCAGCTTCACCCATTTTTTTACGAAGCTCCGGTGTCATGAATGGTGAGGGAGATTCCTCTACCAGTTTTTGGTGACGACGTTGAATAGAACAATCACGCTCACTCATATGACAAACAGTACCATATTGGTCTCCAGCAACCTGGATCTCAATGTGACGAGGCTCTTCCACAAATTTCTCCATATAAACGCCATCGTTTTTGAATGCAGCAGCTGCTTCTGTTCTTGCAGTGGTATAAGCTCTCTCTAGTTCACTCTCTTCGTTCACAACACGCATACCTTTACCACCACCACCGGCAGTTGCTTTGAGGATAACAGGATAGCCGATCTCTTTAGCAAGTTTTTTTGCTTCTTCCACACTATCCAATAATCCTTCTCCGCCCGGCACCACAGGTACACCGGCTTTGATCATGGTTTCTTTTGCAGTGATCTTATCACCCATTTTATTGATCATCTCAGGTGTAGGACCAATGAATTTGATACCATGATCGGCGCAGATCTGAGAGAAGCGGGCATTTTCAGCCAAGAAACCATAACCCGGATGAATAGCATCTGCATTGGTGATTTCAGCCGCAGCCATAATGTGCGGTATATTCAAATAAGAATCAACTCCATGGGGTTTTCCAATACAAACAGCTTCATCCGCAAATTTCACATGCAAACTGTCTTTATCTGCTGTAGAATAAACGGCTACTGTTTTGATCCCCATCTCACGACAGGTACGAATTACACGAAGTGCAATCTCTCCCCTGTTGGCAATCAATATTTTCTTGAACATTGAGGTAATTTGAAAATTTGAAAATTTGAAAATTTGAAAATGAAAGTATTAATGGATAATTCGAAAATTTGAAAACAGGATATCCTATTTTCATCCCGCAAAAAATGCGGGACAAATTACCTCATTTTCAAATTATTTATTTCGGCTCTACTAAAAACAGTGGCTGGTCATATTCCACCGGACTTGCGTCATCCACCAATACTTTAACGATGGTACCGCTGATCTCACTTTCAATCTCATTGAACAGCTTCATAGCTTCAATGATACAAACCACTTTTCCGGGTGCGATTTCTGCACCTACGTCTGCAAGAACAGGCTTATCGGGAGAAGCTCTGCGATAAAAAGTTCCAATCATAGGACTTTTGATCGTGATCAGGTTGTCTGACTTAGGAGCCGGAGCAGCAGGTGCCGCGGGGGCTGCAGCAGCGGGTGCTGGGGCTGTGGCAGGAGCAGGAGCAGGAGCCGTATGGAAAACCTGCGCAGGAGCAGCAGCTACTGTTACTGCAGGCTCTTCTTTCTGCTTGATGGTTACCTTACCATCTTTATCTTCTATACTGATTTCACCAATATTACTCTTATTGATGATCTTGATCAACTCGTGAATTTGCTTTAAATCCATAATGGCAATTTTTGGGGTAAAATCGGTTAGTTTAGGTCAAATCGAGGGGCAAAATAGCTTTTTTTTGATAAAAACAGGGGATTTCTTTGATTTTGGGATATTCTTTTTTGAGGTTGACACTTGATATTTAACAGTTGATAGTTGATAGGAATACAATATCCTTCTTTCTGTCAACTATCAACTGTCAACTATCCTTTGTAACCAAAAAAGGCACCCGAAAGTGCCTTTCCTATTATAAACGAATTTCATTATTCTTTAACACGTTCTACATAATCACCAGTCTTGGTGTTTACGCGAATCAGTTCGCCATCTTCCACAAACAAGGGTACCATTACGGTAGCACCTGTTTCAACAGTAGCGGCTTTTAGGGCGCGGGTAGCTGTATCACCTCTTAAACCCGGCTCACAATAAGTGATCTTTAAAACAATCTTTTCAGGTAATTCAGCACCAATAGGTTGATCTGTTTCGGTATTGATATAAACAAACACCTCAGAACCATCTTTCAGAAACTGAGGAGCGTCAATCATTTCTTCCGCCAGCGCAATCTGCTCGAATGTCTCATTATTCATCAGGTTAAAACCACTTTCGTCCTTGTACAAGAACTGAAAAGCTTTTTTCTCCACACGCACTGGGAAAATGTTTTCTCCACTGTTCCAGGTTTTTTCAATAGAACGTTTGTTATCCACCCCTTTCAGCTTGGCCCAAACCTTTGCTGCTGCACGGGCTGTTTTGTTCTCACCAAATTCTACCACTGAATATAAGCTGCCGTCTAGCTTTAAAATCATGCCACGGCTGATGTCTGATGTAGTTGCCATAATAAGGTTTATTTCTGCCGCAAAAGTAGGGGTTTGGGGGGATTTTATGATGTCGGATGTCGGATGCCTGATTTTTCTCCCAATTACCCCAAAAAAGTTCCCGATTAATAAATGCCGCTGCGTAAACACTCCTTTTGCATGCTCTCTGCAGTAAACTATGTTTTATTTACCGCAGAGAATTGAAGTAACCAGAGATAAGGCAGAGATTTTTGACTTAGAATAGTAGCGCTATTAAAAAAATATTAGGTCTGGACTGCGGTATTGAAAAAGATGGTATCTGTTAAAGAGATCAAAAAACTAAACCTATGGAAAACGTCATTCGATTGATCTGCCGTCTCATGCTTTTATTACTTCCGCTGGGCAGTTTTGCGAATACCATTATAGTAAAAGGTACCGTAAAATACAGCAATGGTCAACCTGCTGGCAACAAAGTAATCACTATTAGAATCGATAGCAGTAGTGTGTCTGCCGCTTGTTGTATAGTCAAAACAGTAAAAACCAATCCAAATGGTTTTTATATAGATACGATTCGATGTAACAGTACTATTACGAAAATAAAAGTGAGTACAGAGAATTGTGATGGGCAACTACTCATCAATCATCCCAATATCAATAACACCAGCAACTACGCAGAAAGTAATTTTATACTCTGTACACCTGGTAGTAGCATTCCACCAGCGAATTGCAAAGCAGTACTGACATATGAAAAGCTTCAGGGAAAAACATTTCGATTCAGTTCAAAAAATAGTACGGTACCTGCCGGTGATAGTATCCTCCTTAGAAAATGGATTTTCGGTGATGGCAGCATACTTGAGGGAAGAGAAATTAGTCCACTAAAAGAATTTAAAGACACCGGTGTGTATAATGTTTGCCTATACATTAAAACGCAAAAGGGCTGCGAAAGCAAAGTATGTGCAACCATCATTGTACGCGACTCAATCGTAAAACCAACGCTTACCTGTCAGGCTAAATTCAGTTTCCGAATAGATGGAAAAAAAGTAGTCTTCAATAGCACCAGCAGTTTTATCAACAATGATAGTATTGTTAAGTATGGCTGGATTTTGGGTGATGGCAAAATAATAGAAAGTGGCGCTAAAGAACTTGTGTACCAATACAGCAAATCCGGTAAATACCAAGTATGTCTGTATACAAAAACCGCCAAAGGTTGCGAAAGCAGGTATTGTACTACTATTGAAATTGAAGAACCTCTTATTTGTACTGCCATGTATACGTTTGAAAAAAACGGTAATCGCAGTTTTAGATTTAACAGTGCCAGAAGTTTGGCATCCAATGGCGACAGCATCATACAGCGCATCTGGATTTTGGGTGATGGAACGGCTATTGATGGGAATGAAATGAGTGTCTCAAAAACGTTTAAAGACACCGGCTCCTACACCGTTTGTTTGAAAATAAAATCTGCCAAGGGTTGTGAAGCTATGTATTGCAGTACCATTCTTGTTAAAGATCCTACGATTGCGAATCCACCTTTGTATTGTAAAGCCATATTTAGTTATACAAAGAAAGAACAGTCCATACAATTTAATAGTCTGGGCGCGGTAGCACCACAGGGTGATAGTATCATCAGCAGAACATGGTATTTTGGTGATAGCGCTGCCGCTTTAACAGGCAATAGAAAAGACCCAATCTATCAATATCGTAAATCAGGGGTGTACAATGTTTGCTTGGTTATTAAAACAGCAAAAGGTTGTGAGAGCAGGTATTGTGAGAACATCACGTACACAGCTCCGAATAACCGATGTGTTGCAACATTCTCTGATCAAAGACTAGCGCAGAAAAAAATCAAATTCAATAGCGTGGGTTCAACAGCTGTTCCTGGTGACAGTATCATTGAACGCAAATGGAAATTTGGTGACGGTACTGAATTAGGTGGAAATATAGTTGCACCGGAAAAAGAATACCGCCAAAAAGGTATCTATACAGTTTGTCTGAAAATAAAAACGGCTGCGGGTTGTAGTAGTGAAGTATGTAAAGTATTCGAAATAAAAGACAGTACGGTGAATGAACCTATTAGTCAGCGCATCAAAATCATCCAAATCAATCCCAATCCGGTTATATCTCGTTTTGTAACGACGATCTGGGTCAAAGTGGGTGTTGAAGTGGAGATTGGCATCTATGATATTTATGGCACCATCAAATGGAAAACCAAGAAAGGATTACTCAGCGGTAATAATTTTATTGAAATTCCGGCTGTAGAGTTAAAAACAGGTCCTTATTTCTTGAGAGTAACCAGTGCTGTTGGTAATGATAGTAGGTTGTTCTATAAATTATAGTGGTTTAGTAATATAAATTGCCACTGTCCGAAGGAGTCCCTTGGACAGTGGCAATAAATCCATGCTTCAGATGATCTATTTTCAACCACCTAACTAGTCTTCCGTACTCGGCTGTATTACGATTTCATTTAAGTACATTGCAGTAATGAAAAAACTGTTTTTGTCATTCTTTTTTCTCATGGCAGCCTTTTTACTCTCCGCTCACGAGTTTTGGCTGGCCCCTGATAAATATTTTTATACCATCCGAGACATCGCATTGATTCGTTTTCAGGTGGGTGAAAATTTCACAGGAGAAAATTGGACTGGTAATAAAGAAAAAATCAAACGACTCACCCATTATCTCCCCAATGGAACAATGGTGGATATTGCTGACAAACTATCCATCCAAAAAGGAGATTCCATCAGGTTGCCATTACAAGTCGAAGGCACGCATATGGTGGTATTCAACAGTATCAATTCACATATTGAGTTGGAAGGCGACAAATTCAATGATTATTTGAAAGAAGATGGACTGCAGACAGCGCTGGATTTCCGGCAAAAAAATAATGAAAATCAAAAGCCGGGTAAGGAATACTATCAGCGTTCTGTAAAAACCATTATCCAGGTAGGTGATGTAAAAACAGATGCCTGTATTGAGCCGACAACTCTTCCGCTCGATATAATTCCATTTGAAAACCCCTACGCCAGCCCTGCCAGGTTACCTTCCGATAACCTACCAACTGTGAAATTCAGGGTATTATTCAAGGGGAAGCCATTGGTCAATTTGCTGGTAAAGACTTGGCACCGAGAAAAAAATGGCGCGACACAGATGCAGGAATACCGCACGAATAACCGCGGAACAGTGACTGTGAAAAGATATTCAGGTCCATTTATGGTAAGTGCTGTTTATATGGAAAGACTCAATGGGGATGAAAAAGCAGATTGGCAGAGTTACTGGGCGAGTTTGAATTTTGAATACTCTTCATTTTTCAGCATCGGACGCTGATCTGAGGTATCTATTGAACAAAGTTTGGATCATTGGGTGGTATCCGTTCATTTTCTCCTATTTTTGCCGCAAATTTCAAATACAAGAAACCATTACCATGGCAGTATTAGTGAATAAAAACTCGAAGATCATTGTTCAGGGCTTTACCGGAACAGAAGGTACATTCCATGCTACCCAAATGATTGAATATGGTACCAATGTAGTTGGCGGTGTAACACCGGGCAAAGGCGGATCAACGCATTTGGATCGTCCGGTATTCAATACCGTAGCTGATGCAGTTAAAATTGCAGGTGCAGATGTAAGTATCATTTTCGTTCCCCCTGCTTTCGCGGCAGATGCGATCATGGAAGCTACCGATGCAGGAATTAGCCTGATTGTATGTATCACAGAAGGTATTCCTGTTCAGGATATGGTGAAAGTTAAAAACTATCTTTTGGGTAAAAATACCCGTTTGATCGGACCTAACTGTCCGGGTGTTATTACTGCAGGAGAGGCAAAAGTAGGTATCATGCCAGGCTTTATTTTCAAACCGGGTCGCATCGGTATCGTTTCTAAGAGTGGTACACTCACATACGAAGCTGCTGACCAAGTGGTGAAAGCAGGTTTAGGTATCAGTACAGCCATCGGAATTGGCGGTGACCCCATCATTGGTACACCTACAAAAGATGCCGTTGAATTATTAATGAACGATCCTGAAACCGATGGTATCATCATGATCGGTGAGATCGGCGGAAGCATGGAAGCAGAAGCTGCTCGTTGGATCAAAGACAATAAAACAAAACCGGTAGTTGGTTTCATTGCAGGCCAAACCGCTCCTCCGGGTCGTCGTATGGGACATGCGGGTGCTATTATTGGTGGTGCCGATGACACTGCAGCAGCTAAGATGAAAATCATGGCAGAATGTGGTATCGATGTAGTAGCCAGCCCTGCTGACATTGGTAAAACAATGGCTGCAGCTCTCAAAAAGTAATCAGCAAATTCATATCATTTTCTTTTACAAGAGGCTGTATCAAAAGTCCGATACAGCCTCTTTTTATTCGGGTACCTGATGGAGAAAGTTTTCATTTAGGCGATTCTCAAAGCCTTCTTTTTACTTTTGAGACTTCCTCTTCTTGTTTTATAGATTCACCCTTATCTCCTATTCTCTTTTCGCCGGACTAAAGTCCGGCGCTATTTAAAATTGTCGCTTACTCACTTGAAACTTTCTTGTTTCATGTTCCTTGTTTCTTATTTCTTTCCCTATTATTTAATTGTTACCAAGATAAAATACCCATTTACAGGTATTGCGTCATCATTAAAAAATTGGAAATTGCATTTGTTGGAAAATCAGTCCGCAGGGATAAACAACAACTACAAATTGGGGGTAAGCTTGTAGCAATTGCTGCAAGCTTCTTTTTTGCCCTAAACTTTTGTTAATCCAATTCACTTTGTATGAATATTACAGGATGTTTGCATCCCTATGAAATAGGACGTATTTTTCTACCAAATTTCATTGCATGATGCTCAAGAAGTTTCTTTTCGCAGTTTTATTATTCGTATCCATCAATTCATTCTCCCAACAAAAAGACACCAGTTTTACCAGAGAATGGTTACACATTGATACACTGATATTAAAAAATGGTTTGACGAAAACAGCTCTGGATAAAGTAAACCAACTGTATGAGAGAGCAAATAAGCAAAACCTCCCCGCTCAAAAGATTAAATGTTTGATTTATCGTTATTCTTTAGAAAATATTGTTTCAGCAAAAGGACCTATTGAAATAGCCGCCGATCTCCAAGCAGAAATAAAAAACAATAACGATCCCGTTGTACAAAGCTTATATCGCTTACTATTCAATAAACAATTACAAAAATATTTTCAAAACAATAGATGGGTCATTTACAACAGAAAGTCTGTTGTGAATAATCAAAATACAGATATCAATACATGGACTATTGATGACATCAGGAAAAACATTGCTCTGCAATTCAAGGAAATTTTAAAACATATTTCTTCTCTTGAGAAAATTACGGTAGATCAATATGATGCCATTCTTATCAAAGGCCATTATTCTTATGCCCCGCTTGACCTGGCAGATCTATGCTTAGTGGAAGCGATTGGTTTTTATAAATCTGAAGAGTATTTCGTCAGCAGAACCAGTGATTTTTTCTCCTTACAAGATCCTGCTGTATTGAATGAATTGAATGAATTTATAGAAACAAAATTTACTTCCCCGAATGATGATGCACATCATTTCATAACACTACAGTTATACCAGCAACTTTTAAGAAAGCATAAAAACCGAAACAGTTTGGGATGGCTACTTCAATTCAATCTTGAAAGAATCGAATGGGCATATGAACAAGCTAGATTTCCCAACAAAGATCATCATTATGAAAATACCCTGAAAAAGACTACTGCATTATATCCTAGCACTCCTGCTATCGCTTCGTATTGGTACGCTTTAGCAGCTAATGAAAAAAGAAAAGGCGACTCGTATCAACCTTTTTTAGATACTACACACCGATATGCACTTACCCATGCAAAAAAAATAATCACTGATGTACAATCAAGTTTTGATACCAGCCTACCTGCCGTACAAAAAATGCGAACACTTTTATCGGAAATAACAGTTCCGAGTTGGTCTATCAAGACAGAACATGTCAACCCAATTAATAAAAAATTTCGAGCGCGCGTAGCATATAAAAATATTGATACATTATATATCCGTATTCTAAAAGCCGGAAATGACGATCAGCAAGCTGAGGTATGGAAAAATGAGTTTTGGGAAAAAATAGTATCGATCTCTCCATTTAAAACCATTGCTCAAATCTTACCAAAAACAACAGATCATCAATACCACGGTGTTGAAATTGCCTTACCTGAATTACCATCTGGGGAATATGAATTATTATGCTCGAATGACCCTATGTTCAAAAATAATGACGTTAGTAAACTAAGTCATCAACGTTTCATCATTTCCAATATTAGTTATATCAAGAATAAAAATGACATTTTTGTAGTACATCGTGAAACAGGTAAGCCATTGGCTAATGTAACTGTATCAATCTTTGAAAACACTTATAACTCTGCATTGTATAAGTATCAGCTAAAATTGCTTGCCAAAAAAACGACTGATAAAAACGGCTATCTAAATTTCATTGAGAAAAAAAGCTACGCAACTTACAAGTATACTTTTGAAACCAAAAATGATCGTCTTTCATTTAGCAGAACTGAATATGAAAATTATTTCGAACCAACAACAAAGGAACTTACTGAGAGCAGTGAAATAGCTGACTATGAAAATAAAACGAAAAGAATTTTATTTTTTACAGACAGATCCATCTATAGACCCGGACAAACCTTATTTTTCAAAGGTATTGGCACCATGAAAGACTATGTGACCCAACAAAACAAAGTGATCAGTACAAAGGATTCAATTTGGGTGTACTTACAAAATGTCAACAGAAAAACGATTGACTCTGCTCGCTATCAGTTGAATAGTTATGGGTCATTTAGTGGCCGTTTCACTTTGCCTATGCAAGGGCTCACCGGCAGCTACTCTATCTATACCAAAAGAGAATATGGTAATTCGTCTGCCTATGTTTCAGTTGAAGAATACAAGCGACCAACATTTTCTGTAATACTAGAAAAACCTAAGGAAGCTTATCAACTCAATGACAGCATCACAGTTTCCGGTACTGCTAGAGCATTCGCAGGGAATAGCATTGATGGCGCAAAAGTGACATATACTGTAACAAGAGATGTGAGATTTCGGTATTACAATTACCGTCAAAGACCCACCAATTCTTATAACAGAAGAGAGATCAGCCAAGGAATTCTCACGACAGATGCAGCAGGTAATTTTCAAATCAAATTCAAAGCCACTACTGACGATATTAATATTGATAAAGAATCCAATCAATTATTTGATTTCTCTGTCAGCGCAACGGTCACAGATGCCAATGGCGAAACAAGAAATGCTCAAACTGCCATCACTACCGGCAATACCTCACTATCGCTTTCTCTAACTATACCTGAATGGGCAGATGCTAATCTATTTAAAGAGATTCCTGTATTAACAACCAATTTAAGTAATGAAAAAGAACCCGCCATTGTTCAAATAAAAATCACCTCACTTCAACATCCAGATAGACTGATCAAAAAAAGATTATGGGAACGTCCTGACCTATTCTTATACAATCCAAAAGATTTCATCTCATTATTTCCTAATGATGAGTATGAAAATGAATCCGATCCATCCACATGGTCAAGAGTATCTGTGTTGCAACAAACTAATATTGATACAAAAAATACGGATAAGTTTCTCTTGACAAAACCATTGCCACCCGGTCATTATGAAATAGTAGCAACAACCAAGGATAAAAATGGCCCTGTCGTAAAAACAGTGAATTATGTCAAGGTATTTAATTCCGTATCAAGACAGTTACCCTCACCTGAATATGATTTTACTTTCACAAAGAAAGAAACGGTTGAACCAGGGGATACTGCTGTATTTATTCATGGAGCATCAGCTAATGAAATATTTGTCATCAGCAAAACAGAACGCTTTAATAAAAAAGCTGTTCTTGAATATCAAACCCGCAAGAATGGATTGACAGATATCCGTTTTTCTCCAACCGAAACAGATAGAGGCGGTATGATGATTACACAAGCCTATGTGATTCACAATAGGATGTATACACAAACATACATGATCGATGTTCCATGGACCAATAAACAATTGGATGTTGAATACAGTTCTTATCGCAATAAAACGGAACCTGGAAGTAAAGAAAATTGGACGATCAAGATCAAGGGTTTAAAAGGTGATCATACGGATGCCGAGGTACTCACCGGCATGTATGATGCTTCTTTAGATCAATTCAAGCAACATCAATGGCAAAAACCGGCATTATGGCTGAATAACAGATGGAATAATTATTTCTATGCCGGAGATAATTTCACCATACAACAATCTTTAGCCAAATACGTAGACATTCCATTTGTTCAGTATGAAGAGGTTGAGCTGGACAGAATAGCCACAAATTCCGAAGATTTGATGGTTCAGAATCTTAAATATTGGTCTCAACAGCCTTCTAGCTTGCTTTCTATCCAAGCAAAAAAGCATTTGATAGAAAGTTTGCAATACACATCGAAGTATTATTTTAGTAACCATCGCAATGAGTTGATGGATCAGAATAAAGCCATGAGTCCGCCATCGGTTTTAACAGCCGCTGCTAAAAAAGCTACTACCGGTCTTAATGACGATACCGCCACGGGATTATTTTCTTATGATGCTTCTGTAGGATATGGTGATATTAAAATTAGAGGAGCAGGTATTTCTACGATAGTGCCGGGTAGTTTGTTATTAGTGGATGGTGTCATTGTGCCTAGTATTTCGAATATTAATCCTGCCGATATTATTTCTTCGGAGTATCTCGAGCCGGTTGAAGCAGTTAAACGCTTTGGACAGAAAGCCGAAAAGGGTGCTTTGATTATTACCACAAAAAATGCTCAAACGCCTGTAGTCATTCGTAAAAATTTTAATGAAACAGCCTTTTTTTATCCGCATCTACATGCAGACAGTACCGGCAATTACAGTTTCAGTTTTACGATGCCGGAAGCAGTTACACAATGGAAATGGATGACGATAGCACATAACAAAGACCTAGCTTTTGGCAGTGGTCAAGCTGATGTCATTACCCAGAAAACTTTAATGGTGCAAGCCAATGCTCCTCGATTCATGCGTGAAGGCGATAAAATGGAATTCAGTGCCAAAGTTTCTAACTTAAGTGATCAGGAGCTATCAGGACAAATAATGCTGGAACTCATTGATGCAAGTGCGGGTTCTTTAGTGGATGGCTGGTTTCAAAATGTATTTCCTTCACAATATTTTACCGTACCTGCTAAACAGAGTTCAGTTGTAAAATTTCCTATCCAAATACCTTTTAGTTTCAATCGTGCCCTTACTTGGCGATTGGTAGCAAAGGCAGGTAATTATAGTGATGGCGAAGAAAATACGCTTCCTGTCTTGACAAACAGACAATTGGTGACTGAAAGTTTACCCATCCTCATTACAAAAGATACCACACAAAAATTTCGTTTTGAAAAACTCATCAATGCCAATAGTCCGAGTTTAACACATGAAGCATTAACCATCAGCTACACAGCCAATCCCATTTGGGAAGCCATCCGTTCTCTACCCTATCTCATGGAATACCCATATGAGTGCGTTGAACAAACCTTTAATAGGTTTTATGCAAATGCATTGGCACACTATATCATAAATAAGGATGCCAAAATCAAAAAAGTATTTGAAGCTTGGCAAAAAGATACGGTTGCTTTGAAAAGCAAACTGCAATTGAACGAATCTTTGAAACAAGTAATGCTGGAAGAAACACCTTGGGTTTTTGAAGCCGAAACACAAGAACAGAAAAACAAAAACTTGGCGTTATTATTTGATGTCTTTCGCATGAACCAACAATCAGATCAATTGATCAAAAAATTAGAAGACATGCAACTGCCCGATGGTAGCTTTAGTTGGTTTAAAGGTGGTTATGCAGATCGATATATGACCAATTATGTCATGACAGGTATTGGTAAACTAAAAAGACTGGGAGCGATGACACCGGATATTGCTATCAGACTTAAACCCCTCATCGATAAAGCCATAAAATTCCTTGATGCTAGTATCACTAGAGACTACCGTGTATTAAAAGCTGCAAAGCTCGATTCTATCAAGCCGATACTTTCCGGATTTGAACTTCAGTATCTGTATATGAGAAGTTTCTTTAGAGATATTCAGCAAACCGGTACTTATGATGCTTATAGCTATTATTATGATCTTGGTAAGAAGAATATTCAAAGACAAAGTATTTACAATAAGTCTTTGTTAGGCTTGGTTTATTTTAGAAATAACGAAAAGAGGTTTGTGAATGTAAATATTCTTAGCCCTGTTTTAGAAAATGCTGTGGAAGATCCATCAAAAGCAACCGTTTATTGGAAAGATCGATCCGGCTATTCATGGTATACTTCACAGATAGAACATCAAAGTACAGTGATCCAATTTTTGCAAGAAGTCTTGCAAGATCAAAATTTTGTAGGCGGACAAAAAAGTATTAATCACGCCAGAAACTGGTTGCTGCTGAACAAACAAACCAATCATTGGAATACCACAGTAGCAACTGCCGATGCCGCTTATTCATTGATTATGACAGGTACAGACCTGCTGCACACAGATAAAAATATTACCATCCAATTAGGTAATACACTTTATAATAACCAAACCCATACAAAAGAAGTAGGTACAGGTTATTACCAGCAACGTGTAGAGGGTAGGTTGGTAAAACCAGAGATGGGAAATATTCAAATCACGGTACAAACAAAAGGAACAGGATCTAAGGAATCCATATCATGGGGTGCTGTACATTGGCAATATTTTGAGGATATGGATAAGATCACTCCTTCTGCAACTCCATTGTCAATTACCAAAGAATTGTTTGTTGAGAAAAATAGCAATGCCGGCAAAGTACTGGAAGCATTAAAAGAAAATGATGTGGTAAAACCCGGCGATAAAGTAATCGTCAGAATGATCATCAAAAGTGATCGTCCGATGGAATACCTCCACCTAAAAGATACCAGATCTGCCACCATGGAACCTGTGAATGTGTTGAGTGGATTCAAGTGGCAAGACAGACTTGGCTATTATGAAAGCACCAAAGATGCCAGTACAAATTTCTTTATTGGTCAACTGAATAAAGGGACTTATGTATTCGACTATCCTGTATACATCACCCACACCGGCGTATTCTCAACAGGTAATGCAAGTATCCAATGTATGTACGCACCTGAGTTTACAGCCAATTCGGGGGGAATGATATTGAGGGTAGAAGAATAAGTTTGATTTTTTGATCAAAAAATCAAAGATCATTTCACCAGGGGCATACCTACCTGAATGGTGTAAAATCCCATTCTTGAACGATACCATGTTCCTACCTCTTTTCCTTCAATGGATTTTTGGTATTGGGCTCTGAGACCAACCGATATCGGTTTCCATTGGTATCTAAGGGTCAGTGCTGAAAATAAGGAAGCAACGGATGGACGAGCTACCACTCCCGACAAAGTATATTTACCACCCAACTCTCCCAAACCTAGTTGTGGTTCTATTCTGAAATTCCCCATGGCATGTTCATATCCAAGCAATACAGGGATAGAGCGTATGACATAGTCTTCAGAGGAACCAATCAGCTTCTTCAAACTAGCTCTTCCTATTCCTGTTGTTAGCGTTAATGCTCCTGTTGAACCGGTAACAAATGATCCTTTTGCATATAGCCCCCAGCCGCTTCCACTCTTTCCATCAAAACTTACCAAGCCGGCCTCTGGCAATAGTGTTAATCGAAATTTTTTTGATTGTGCTGTTATCGTTTCAGAACAAATACACAGCAGTAATAAACCCATCCACAGTTTTTTCATGCAATTGATTTTGAAGCATGACACAGCCCAACCCAATAATGATGCCTGCGTCATATTATTTTTGGATTGACGGTTTCAAGAAAGGATAAAAGATATTCCATGCAAAAGAATGAACCTATTTAATGAACTTTGCAGCTTATTATCGCTTACGAATATGGTGGTGGATTATATAATCGTTGGACAAGGGATTTGTGGAACAATGCTGAGTCATAACTTATTGAAGGCAGGTAAAACAGTTCTGGTCATAGATGAACCAGGTCCTTATACCGCTTCTAAAGTAGCCAGTGGTGTAATCAACCCGGTTACCGGCAGAAGAATTGTACGAACCTGGGAAATTGAAAAGATCATGCCTTTTGCGGTAGCAGTGTATCGCGCATTTGAAAAAGAATTAAATACCTCCCTGATCAGGCAAACCAATATTCTGGATTTTCATCCAACACCACAAATGATGTTGGCTTTCAAAGAAAGATTACCGGAAGAACAAGAATACCTGCGCATACCTGATGAAATTGAAGAACTAAGATCTTTTTTTCAGTTTGATTTTGGAGTTGGAGAAATCAATCCTTGCTGGTTGATTGATCTAAACCGCTTATTAAAAGAATGGAGAAAAAAATTACAACAGAAAGGTATTTTATTAGAACAAAGATTTGATTGGAAAGATTGTACCATCAAAGCATCTGAAGTACAATATCAACATATCACGGCGAAGTCAATCATTTGTTGTGAAGGGGCTGCCGGCTTTCAAAATCCATACTTCCATCTATTACCTTATGCGCCGAATAAAGGTCAAGCCATCATCGCTGCTATTGAAGGATTGCCTGCTACCAATATTTATAAACAAGGTATCCATCTGGTTCCTTGGCAAGATGGGTTATGGTGGATAGGTTCTAACTATGAATGGGATTTTACAGATCTTAATCCATCAGAAACTTTCAGGATGAAAACAGAAGAACAACTGAAATATTGGTTGAAACTGCCCTATCAGATTTTAGATCATATGGCTGCTGAACGTCCGACCAATATGGAGAGAAGACCTTTTGTAGGATTACATCCTTTGCATCCGTCAGTGGGTGTCTTTAATGGAATGGGAACAAAAGGATGTTCGTTGGCTCCTTATTTTGCCCATGAGTTTGCACAATACCTGACGGAAGGAAAACCTATGACCCCAGCCGCTGATGTCACAAGATTTACACGCATTTTAAGCCGCTGATTGGTGACAAAAAATTAATATTGCAGCCATTACCTTCAAAAAACTAAAATCAATGGCTGAACCTGGCGGGAGCAAACAAGACTATATTATTCCCTTGCGCTATCGCAAAATGGAAAATCTGCACATCGTATTCTGGTTGTTTAAAGATGTGGCCTGGTGTTTAGGCTTTGCTGTTTTTGGCATCTCCATGATCTTTCCTACGCTTATTATTGCATTGGTCATAAGTTGGAGAACAAGACATATCGTTTCTGAACTCTGTCATAATCTCGCCATTGCTGTATGGATCAGTGCCAACTCCTACTGGATGATCACTGAATTCTTAGAATTTGATGAAAAGATACTTTTTGCTCATTACACGTATAAAGATCTCGCACTCATTCCTTTTGTAACAGGTATTCTCATATTGGCTTTTTATTACCTGATCTGGAAACCTAGACATAAAGAAGCTTATTAATGCGGTATTCTTCAGAAAAGCATCACTAGATGATTCATGCTGAATGGATACTGTTTTTTGATGGTTTTTCGATTGTTGATCAGTATTACCACTCATCAAGGCCAAACACCGCCGATACACTTATTTTGCCGCCAACGCCGTATCAACTTACTATTAAGGACAAGAGAAAGTAAAAGCCTTAGTTAGTAAATGGTGAATGACATCTAAAGATTATATAGACTTAGATAAATTTAAAGGAACAGTAGTAGGAGGCAATCCAATTAATTGGAAGGATTTTAATTGGGGTGGCTTTTTGTTTTTGTGGTCAATTATTAAGGGCTTTTAATTTCTCATTACAGGCTAAATACATTGCATCTATCCCGTTTTGGTCAAAACATGACAATATTTTTTGTTGTAACTCATTTGAATAGCCTTGACACCCTATTCCCTTATACGGGAATCCGATAATAACACCTTTATTTTTTACTCCCATGTCTTTTGCTTCTTCCTTGTCTATTTCATCCTTTAAAGGCATTAATCTACCTTTTACATAATCCCATATACAATCAAATAATATTTTTTCTTCTGCGGTAATATTGTCAAAACAGGTATTATCATCTAAATACATTTGCCAAACTATATTCATTTTTTATTCTTTTTAATTTGACTATTTAAGATTTTTTTTAAAAGTTCATCTGCTGTTAAATTGACCTTTAAAGGCTTTTCTTCTGCAAGTGCCTTTTTAGTCATTTTGGGTACGGGGGGGAGTATAATAGGTTTTACTTTCTTAGCCATAGGGACTAAGTTAGTTATTTTTTGGGGCAACCAATTCCTTATAGGGTAAACGTCCGATTAACCCTTTGAATACTATTTGGAATTTCTCATGGTCTTTTAGGTGTCTGTGGTTGTGCCTGAATGAAAATTCATCACAATACTGCTGTAAATGCTTGTAGCTTATTTGATGATAAATACCATGTATTCCCCGTTTCATTACTGACCAAAAAGCCTCTACATTATTACAATGTACTCTATACCCTGTTACAGACGTTTTAGCGAACTCCTTACGGCTATGGATTACGGTTTCCCTTCCATATCCATTATGCTCTAATTTCCTGTATAAGCTGCTTTCATCTGTATGCAGTGTACTTCCTTCTTCTACCTTATCTCTCATATAGTCGGTAAGTGCATCCCGTTTGATCTCGCTAAATGCTTTTACGTTTACTTTACCCGTTGACCTTTCTACTATGCCTAAAACAGCCCCTTTCTTGTTCTGCGGTGTTTTTAGTTTGTAGTCTATTTCTTCGGGGCTTAATCCCACATAGTCAGACCTGTATTTCCTACCCATATACGTTTCATCCGCTTCCACTATTCCCGTCATTTGTACATCTACCTTTTCGGTCATAATAGCCCTAATTCTATGGAGCATAAACCAAGCGGATTTTTGCGTTACTCCTATATCCTTCCCCAACTGATAACTGCTTATCCCTTTTTTATGTCCTGTACATATATAGATAGCCATAAGCCACTTATTTAACGGGATATTGCTACCTTCTAAAAATGTACCTACTGTTACACTGAATTTCTTATAACAAGTCTGTGAACCGCATTTGTATTTTTTACCCCCTTCAATCACATATATCTTCCCATCAAAACCACAGTGAGGGCATACAGGCTTACCGTTCCATCTTTGTTCAGCTAACCACAACCGACAACTTTTTTCATCGGGCATCTGGGCAATTAACTCATGTAAGTTTTTGAACATATAAATAGTTTTTAGTATTTTGTTTCAAAGCAAATTTTATGACGGTAAAAGAGCAAAGAATATTAGCTATTGAAGATGCGTTAATTGGTTTTTGGTTTAGAGAGGATAATCAGTTGTTTATGTTTTTTCATCCGACCTCATCTGTTGGCAAAACAGGAAAATTACACGCAAGTGAACAAGAAATCCTTGTGCCAATCACACCGCCAATGGAATATAAAATTGTATTAACAGATGCGAAAGATGAGCCTGAATTTTTTGAAACTTGGTTACACACGATAGATAAAGATGAGGTTAAAGAATATCGAATTTGGTTTCTAAACGGAGGTGCAGGACAGTTTAGGCTTCTTAACGATGAGGGAGTGGAGATGTACTTCTCAAAAATAACTCCTTATACTTTTCAGGGTAAGTAGCCCTTAATTCCGCTAATCTGGCTTCAAACTTATTTTTTAAAATATCCATTTCAGCTAAAATACTCGTTAGTTCGGGGTCTGTTTTCGTAGCTTCCAAAAGTTCCCATACTTTCCGTTCATCCCTACTTAATGCACTTTCTTCTGATACTTCTTTTTCTGCATTTTCAATGCGCAACTCATTGTTATTCAAGTTTAGTCCATCATTGTATGTCATAGTCGTTCATCACAGGTACTTTACCGTTTGTGAAAGCGCAAGTCCCGTTTATCCCTGTTTTTATATGCGCATATTCACCCCCCATATACCTTTATGTCTTCAAAATAAATGGAGCCTCGCTCCCATGTAATATGAACCACCACACCGAATTTCTGTTTGCTCGTTTCCGCCAGCGCGTGAAGCCACCAGAAGTTCATCTGAACTAAATCTTCCCGTTCACCATTTCCGGAAAAAAACCTGAATTAGGGTATAGAGGTGCATAGCTGCAGCTGTGTTCTAATACCCTATATCTCAGGTTCCCAATGGTGCCGTCAGTGACGGTAAGGGTCGACCTATACCTTTTCCTAACCATTCTATGCTTATAAAAAATGAAACCATTTGTAGTGGTGATTGCCGGCAGTGCCCTGTTATTCCTCTGCCTTGGCAACCCGAAACATCAACAACGAAAACAAACTGCTGCTAAAAGAGCAGCGATTGTCAACACCATTAAAACAGTCCGTAAATAAACGGGTAACAGTATGAAAAACATCCCACCCTAAATCTGTAAATCTGTGGCTATCTATTGCCACAGATTCACAGATTATATTCTTCGGAATGTATAGCGTTGAATATAGTAACCATCATAATGTGTAGCTACAATGCGATTGTTGTATACTACGATCTCATCAAAATACATATCGATGGAACTACGATTATAAGCATCGTATACATTCACTTCCCAACTATCATGGAGTCGATCATAATAGTTGCCATATTGATCATAGTAACCACCAGAAACGGTTCTGATACGCCATGTTCCGCGCATCAAACTAAAGCCATCATCAAATTCAGCATTACCATTCCTATAAAAATCAAATACGCCGTCTTCCAAACCGGATCGAAAATATTGCCAGCCAAAACCATTGCTGCGTGAGGCTTCTGCTAATACCCAAGATCCTTCAATAGATCTTTGTTCAGGAATCACTACAATTTTTGAACAAGAAGAAAGGAATACAATCAGTGTAGAAAAAAGTAAAAGTCGTTTCATACAAAATCATTTCAGGGTGCAAAAAGTTGTTACATAGAACAACATTCAATTCTTTGACCAAAAAATGATTTTACAGAAGAACCGAGTCCTTTTAGATTTTATTTAACGATCCCATTTCATGAAAGTAGCCATGATGGTGGTAGACAGTCCAATCAACGCGATCACCGTAAACGACCAACGCAATCCTGCTATCTCAGCAATAAAACCAATTAAGGGTGGACCGATTAAAAATCCTAAGAATCCAATCGTAGAAACAGCAGCCAAAGCCACTCCCGGCGACATGGTCTTTGATTTTCCGGTTGCACTATATACAAGCGGAACAACAGAAGATACGCCAAAACCTACCAGAAAAAAACCAATGGTTGCCGGTACCAGTGTTGGGAATAATACGGCAATGGATAATCCGGTACAGATGATAATACCGCTGGTTTGCAACATACGTTGAATACCAAATCTTGTGATCAGTTTATCACCTACAAATCTGCCGGTAGCCATTGTTCCCATAAAGACAGAATAACCCAGTGTTACCAATTCTTTCGGAGCATTTACTACTTTTTGAAAGTATACACCACTCCAATCAAACATAGTGCCCTCACATACCAGGCAACCAAATGCAATTAATCCCAATCTTAATATGGTCGCATCCGGTTTTGCGAAAAGTGGTGTTTTGGTTGTTGATTTGGCATCTTCAGGTAATATCTTTCCTTGCGCCAATAACACCACCACCAAACAACAAATACAAACAATGATAAAATGATGCAAGGGCGCTACCTGTTGCGCAATCATAAAAGTACCAACAGCAGCACCTGAAAATCCGGCCAGACTCCAGATACCATGAAAGGTAGCCATGATGGATCGTTGGTACAATGATTCAACCCCTACTGCCTGTGTATTAGCAGAGATATTATATAAATTCCCAAAAATTCCGAATACGAATAATACCGCTGCCAATTGCCAGGTGGCGGTTACTAAACCAATTACAATCAATGTAAGTGGGTAACCTACTGCAGCAATGGTTACCATGGTCTTACTGCTGAAACGAGTAACAGCCCAACCGGAAACGGGCAAACTGAGCATCAATCCACAAGGCAGGGCAAGCAATACAGCACCCAATCCTGCATCGCTTAATCCCAATTGTAACTTAATATCCGGTATTCGACTCGCCCAACTGGCGAAACAAATACCGGCCATAAAAAAGAAAACGGCAACAGATATTCTGTTCACTTTGCGTGTTCGGCTTGCCTGCATTCTACAAAGATGGTATAAAATCACAGTTTTTCCATCGTCAAATCCTCTCGGGGCTTGGGGGTTTTGGAGTATATTTGCGGCCTTGCAAGACCATGGTCCATCGTCCATGGTCCATGGACTCAAAAAAAATTTCTATGTTCCGTACACATACTTGTGGAGAGTTAAGAACCGGTGATGCCGGAAAACAAGTGACCCTGGCCGGTTGGGTACAAACCGTTCGCAAATTTGGTGCGATCACTTTTGTGGATCTTCGTGATCGTTATGGTATTACTCAATTGTTATTTGGTGAAGAACTCAATACTGAATTGGATGCACAACCATTGGGAAGAGAGTTTGTGATTCAGGCTACAGGTGCTGTTGCTGAAAGAAGTAATAAAAATCCCAATATTCCTACCGGAGATATTGAAATACATATCAGCAGTTTTAAGATCTTGAATAAAGCAGCCGTTCCTCCTTTTACGATTCAAGATGATACGGATGGAGGTGATGACCTACGTATGAAATATCGTTTCCTTGATCTTCGTCGTAATGCTGTCAAAAAAAATCTGGAGTTACGATATGCCGTAAATCGTGCAGCTCGCAATTATCTGCATGAAAATCATTTCATGGATATCGAAACACCTTTTTTGATCAAATCTACTCCGGAAGGAGCCAGAGATTTTGTGGTGCCATCCAGAATGAATCCCGGACAATTTTATGCTTTGCCACAATCACCACAAACATTCAAACAGTTATTGATGGTGAGTGGCTATGATCGATACTATCAGATTGTAAAATGTTTCAGAGATGAGGATTTGCGGGCAGATCGTCAGCCTGAATTTACACAGATAGATTGTGAGATGTCTTTTGTGGAACAAGAAGATATTCTCACCATGTTTGAAGGAATGATCAAAAGCATATTCAAACAGGTGAAGAATATTGACTACACCGACAAGGTTGAACGCATGACCTGGGAAGATGCGATGTGGGCCTACGGTAATGATAAACCCGATATCCGTTTTGGCATGCAGATCGCTAATTTGAAATCTGCTTTTCTCAAAGGTGGAAAAATCGTTGCAACCGGTGAACTCATTAATGGTGCAGGATTTGGTGTATTCGATAATGCTGAAACTGTGTTGGCCATTGCTGTACCGGGTTGTAGTGAATATACGCGTAAACAAACAGATGAATTAACAGAATGGGTGAAGCGTCCGCAGATTGGTATGCAGGGTTTGGTGTACATCAAGTGTAATGCAGATGGCACTTACAAAAGCAGTGTCGATAAATTTTATACAGAAGATAAACTGAAAGCCATTACTGATGCGGCAGGCGCAAAAGCAGGAGATCTTATATTGGTATTGGCGGGAAGAGAAGAAAGAACGCGTAAAGCCATTAGTGAACTCAGACTTGAAATGGGTAAACGTTTGGGACTTAGGAAAGAAGATGAATTCAGATTATTATGGGTATTGGATTTTCCATTATTTGAATATGATGAAGAAGGAAATAGATGGGTAGCACGTCACCATCCTTTTACTTCTCCGAAGCCTGATCAGATCAGTGTAATGATCAATAACAATCCGGTTATTGAGAACGCAGATAAATATTTAGAACATCCTTATTCAAATATCAAAGCCAACGCTTATGATATGGTATTGAATGGAAATGAAATTGGAGGTGGCTCTATTCGTATCTACCAGCGTGAATTGCAGGAAAAAATGTTTGCAGCCTTGGGTATGAGTGAGGAAGAAGCACAACACAAATTCGGATTCTTATTGGGTGCTTTTGAATATGGTGCTCCCCCACATGGTGGTATTGCATTTGGTTTCGACAGACTTTGTTCCATTCTTGGAGGAAGTGAAAGTATCCGCGACTTTATTGCTTTCCCGAAAAATAATAGTGGAAGAGATGTTATGCTCGATGCACCAAGTAGTATTGACGCACATCAGTTTGATGAATTGCAAATTAAATTGGATCTTAAAAATCAGTAAATTATTTAAGCCACAGATGCACAGATTAGTTCATGTAATCTGTGCATCTGTAGCTTAAAATAAACATACTGTTATCAACTTTAAGGCTATGAAACAATTAACCATTTACCGAATATTGACTTATATCCTTATTCCCGTTGCCTGTTTCTTTGGTTTGATGGGTTTTCTGATTTTGATCCCGGCATTAAGCAATCCACCCATGTGGTTCATGTTATTCATGTTTGCCGGTTTGGTGATTTATACATTTTCAAGTCTTAAATTTTTATCCAACGGAATTGACCGAAATGCTCCCTGCAAATCTTCGTTGCGCGATTGGATTCGAGTGAATGCTTTTGTTTGTCTGGGTATGGGTGCTCTCTTCTTTTTAAATGCCATAGGTATTTACATGCTCGGTCCGGTTGCTTTACAGGATTTTGTGGAACGCGCCATGGAATCACAACCAAATTTGCCTGAGGGCATTGATTCCAGTCTTTTTGTTTCTATTATCAAAGGCGTAGCCGGTTTTATGCTGGTAGTCAGCATCCTTATTTTGGTGCATGTGATCTTGACATTTAAAATGCTGAAGCAATTCGCACATGTATTCCAATCATCTCCACTGTCTTAATATTTCCTCGATCAGAAAATATCTTTTCTGTATTTTACAAAGGTGAACAGTCATATTCCATTAGCAGAAAGAATACGTCCTGAAACATTGGATGATCTTGTCGGACAAGAACACTTGACCGGTAAAGGCAGTATTTTAAGAACTGCTATTGAGAATAAGCATATCCCTTCTATGTTGCTATGGGGACCACCGGGGGTAGGCAAAACTACGATTGCCAATATTATTGCACATAGTTTACAAGCTCCTTATTTTCAATTAAGTGCCATCAGTAGTGGTGTGAAGGATGTTCGGGAAGTAATCGAAGAAGCCAAGCATACAAGTGGGGCTGTTTTATTCATTGATGAGATCCATCGCTTTAATAAAGGTCAGCAAGATGCTTTATTAGGTGCTGTCGAAAAAGGGATCATCACATTAATTGGCGCCACCACAGAAAACCCTTCTTTTGAAGTGAATAGTGCCTTATTGAGCAGGTGTCAGGTGTATGTGTTGAAATCATTACAAGATGATGATTTGATTCGCTTATTACAACATGCTTTACAAAAAGACGCAGTACTTCAAAATTTTACGGTAACCATTCAAGAAACAACTGCACTGATTAATATATCCGGAGGAGATGCTAGAAAACTCTTGAATTTATTTGAATTAGTGATTAGTACAGAAGCCAACAAAACCGCACAGAAAGAGATTGTAATCACTGACGCATTGGTGATGCAAGTAGCGCAAAAGAAAGTGGCTTTATATGATAAACAGGGTGAACAGCATTACGATATCATTTCTGCATTTATCAAAAGTATGCGCGGTAGTGATCCTAATGGTGCTGTTTATTGGCTCGCTAGAATGATTGAAGGTGGTGAAGATGTGAAGTTCATTGCACGCAGAATGGTCATTTTTGCCAGTGAAGATATTGGCAATGCCAATCCCAATGCTTTACTCTTGGCCAATACCACTTTTGACGCAGTCAATAAGATCGGCTACCCTGAAAGTAGAATCATCTTATCGCAATGTGCTACCTATCTCGCATCTTCTGCAAAAAGTAATGCAGCCTATGTAGCCATCAATGATGCTTTATCAGCCGTTAATAAATATGGTGATTTGCCTGTTCCCATGCATATCAGAAATGCCCCTACACAATTGATGAAAAATATGGATTATGGCAAAGGCTATCAGTACTCACATATGGGCGAAGGCAATTTCATTCCGCAAGAATACCTACCCGAAAAAATTGCCGGAACAAAATTTTATGAACCCGGCAATAATGCCCGTGAACAGGAACTAAGGAAATTTTTGAAAGACCGCTGGAAGGATAAATACAATTACTAAGCATTTCACCCTTCACCGGTTGGCTTTTACCGACTTATCTACAGAACTCTCAACAAGAATGGCTGTTATATGTAGTTTTAAGACCCAATGCTAATATTATGAAAATCACAAAACAATTATTGATTGTTCTAGCCCTGACATCCTTCGGACTCTATTCATCTGCACAAACATTGATTCAGCGCGATCCGGAAATTGAAAAAATGGTAAAAGAAGTGAATGCTGATTCACTCAAATCCTATATTCTCAAAATGGTGAGCTATGGCACCAGAAATACATTGAGTACACAATCAGACCCCAATCGTGGAATTGGAGCAGCCCGTAATTGGCTCTTGCAAAAATTCAATGAATTCGCTAAAAAGTCTAACGGACGATTCTCCTCTTTTATTGATACCACTACCCTTCAACCCGTTGCAGGAAGCAGGGTTGAAAGACCGGTTATTTTGGGCAATGTGGTAGGTATTCTGAAAGGAACGGATACGGCAGATAAAAGAATATTTGTTATCAGTGGTCACCTCGATAATATGCGTACCAATGTAAGAGATAGTGTTGGTGATGCTCCCGGCGCCAATGATGATGCCAGCGGTTGTGCTGCCGTGATTGAATGCGCAAGAATTATGACCCAAAAAAGTTTTCCCGCCACCATCATTTTCGTGACTGTAAGTGGTGAAGAGCAAGGATTATTGGGTGCAAAATTTATGGCGACCAAGGCAAAAAACCAAGGTTGGAATATTGAAGCGGTATTGAACAATGATATCATGGGTAGCAATAATACCAGTGAAACCAATATCATTGATAATACACGTATCCGCGTATTTAGTGAAGGTTTGCCTGCCTATGAAACAGAAAAAGCTGCTAGGAATATTCGTCAACTGGGATTGGAGAATGATGGCAAAGCCCGACAACTGGCACGATATGTTAAAGAAGTGGGAGAACGTTATGTAGATAATCTGGAAGTAGTGATGATCTATCGCAATGATCGATTCCTACGTGGTGGTGACCATACTTCATTTGTAGAACAGGGTTATGCAGCTGTTCGTTTTACAGAAATGAATGAGAACTATTATCATCAACACCAAAATGTACGTCTTGAAAATGGTATTCAATATGGTGACTTACCTGAGTTTATGGATTTTGAATACCTGCGTAAAAATACGGCTATTAACTTAAGTAATCTGGCTAACCTCGCTAAAGCACCTGCTATGCCGGAAGATGTGAAGATCGAAACCAGACGATTGACCAATTATAGCTTATTGACTTGGGCAACACCTAAGACAGGAAAAGTAAAAGGATATTATATTCTGATGCGTGAAACTACTAGTGCTGTTTGGCAGAAAAAAATATTCACTACGGATAACAGCTATCAATTACCGTATTCCAAAGACAATTATTTCTTCGCAGTGCAATCTGTGAATGAATCAGGAAACGAAAGTTTACCGGTGGTGCCTGTTCCGGGGAGATAAGAGCGGCAATCTTTGCCACAGATTCACAGATTATTGCTTTTATGGAACGCAGATTTTCATGATTGTCATGATGAGCGCAGATAAATGCAATCATCAAAATACATCATGAAAATCTGTGAATCTGTGGCTAATGATATCAAGCATTCACTTTCGTAGGGATCATTCTTCCCGCAACTTTATCCTCTGCTCCGCGATTGCCTCCTTCATGGTATTCTGCATCTTCATTCACTTCCCAAATATCAAATAACTCATTCCCTGCAATGATATTTTTTGCAGCCAGCATGGCTGTCATCATACTATGATCCTGGTTATTGTATTTATGCATACCATTTCTTCCAACCAAGTACAAACCTGGATAAGCTTTGATTCCTTGCCGAACCAATGCTACGCGTTCTTTATAATCCTGATCATACACAGGATAGGCTTTGGGTTGACGAACGACATAACCATCTACAACAGAAGTTCCTTTTGTCAACCCGATCTTTTCGATTTCTTTCTTCCCCAATGCAATCAAGTCCGCATCGCTGCTGGTCCATAATCCATCACCTTCAAAACAGAAATATTCCAATCCATAACAAGACATCGATAGATCCGGAACCATATATGGACTCCAAGACTTGAAATTTTGTACACGACCTACTTTCACACTTGGGTCATGGATATAGATCCAGTTATCGCTAAATGCATCTTCATCTTTACAAATCAATACAACGGTCAGGAAATCGCGATAAGACAATGCAGCAGCAGCTTCTAACACCTGTTGAGGAAATGCCGGTTGTACACTGGCAATCAATTCACGCATAGGAGCGGATGAAAGTACAAAGTCAAAATCACCAATAGACCCTTTGGAAGTCGTGTGTACTGTCCATTTTTGATGGGAATAACTGATATTCTGAACACCACAATTCATTTCAAGTATCATCCCATTGGCTTTTGCTTTCTCAGTACACACTTCCCACATCATACCAGGCCCCTGTTTGGGATAACGAAATGAATCGATCAAGGTTTTGATCACTTTATCTTTATCTCCAGCTTTTTTAGCAGGCTTGAATAAAGCATTCCAAATAGCACTGCTCAATGAAAGTCCTTTGATACGTTGTGCCGCCCAATCAGCACTGATTTCTTTACAAGGAATACCCCAAACTTTCTCTGTATATGTTTTAAAGAAAATATTGAAAAGTCGTTTACCAAACTGATTTGTTACCCAATCTTCGAAGTTGGTTGGATTTTTAATTGGGAATGCTTTTGCTTTCAGATAACTTAATACACATAAACCACTTTCTATGATACCCAGTTTATTGAGTGCTTCAAAAGCTACCAATGGATAAGAAAAGAATTTATGGTTGTAATAAATCCTGGAACTTCTTGGTCTTTCCAACATCTCATCACCTAAAATTTCTGTCCAGAAATCTTCCACTTCTTTTGATTTAGAAAAGAACCGATGTCCACCGATATCAAAATGATATCCCTTGTATGACTCTGTCCTGGAAATTCCTCCTACATATTGTGGATCTTTTTCAAACACGGTCACTTGTTGTCCGTCTTTTGCCAATAAATAAGCTGCAGTAAGTCCCGCAGGTCCGGCGCCGATAATGGCTATTCTTTTTTTCATATTGTTGTAGAAATACAGGATAATTTCCCTGTCATGCGCCAAAGTTGTGAAATAAATGTGGGACTACCATTATTTTTGCCCACCATCATCATTTAATCATATACATGAGCACCTTTAATTGGTATTATAAGCCCTTTACTGAATTAACACCCCATGAATTATATGCGATCATGCATTTAAGAAGTGAGGTTTTTGTAGTAGAACAGAATTGTGTGTATCTGGATGCTGACGGAAAAGATTTGTCGTCTTGGCACCTGATGGGCTGGGATGGAACCCAATTAGTAGCTTATAGCCGATTACTTCCGGCAGGATTGGCTTTCACTGAAGTATCCATTGGCAGAGTGGTAAGCTCCCCCGCCTACAGAGGCACCGGTGCCGGTAAAACATTAATGGAGACTGCCATTCAAACCTGTAAAGTACTTTTCGGAGATCAGCCCATCAGGATTGGAGCACAATTGTACCTACAGAAATTTTATGAGTCATTGGGATTTGTACAGGTCAGTGACATGTATCTGGAAGACAATATTCCACATATTGAAATGAAAAGGGAAGGTTCAAGTGACAAGTGACAGGGGACAAGGAAGAAGACAAGTGCTCAATATTCAAGTAATAATACACTTATTTTCTTCCTTGCAGCTTGCTACTTGAAGTTTGCGGCCTAACAGCTAATTCTTCTTTGACAAACCTTGCAGTATGACTTTGCTTATTATGAATCATTTCTTCAGGAGTACCTTCAAATAGAATCAATCCACCACCATCCCCACCTTCCGGTCCAAGATCAATGATATGATCGGCTACTTTGATCACATCTAAATTATGTTCAATCACTAGTACGGTATTACCTCTATCTACCAGTTTATTCAACACATCCAGCAAATGTCTGATATCCTGAAAATGAAGTCCGGTAGTAGGTTCATCCAAGATATAGAATGTTTTACCGGTGTCTTTTTTTCCCAACTCAGTAGCCAGTTTTACACGTTGTGCTTCTCCTCCGCTTAGCGTAACTGCTGATTGTCCGAGTGTGATATAACCCAGACCTACATCCTGTAATACTTTTATTTTTCTATACAAATAATGAACAGGCTGGAAGAAATCACAGGCTTCATCAACGGTCATATTCAACACATCGCTGATGGATTTTCCCTTGTATCGTATTTCGAGTGTTTCTCTATTGTATCTTTTTCCATTACATTTTTCACAATGCACGTATACATCCGGCAAGAAATTCATTTCAATCACACGCATACCTCCACCTTCGCACATATCACATCTTCCTCCTTTTACATTGAAAGAGAAACGTCCGGCATTGTATCCTCTAATTTTTGCCTCAGGAACAGAAGCAAACAAGGTTCTAATTTCCGTAAAGAACCCACAATAAGTAGCCGGATTACTTCTTGGTGTTCTTCCAATAGGAGATTGATCGATCTCTATTACTTTATCTACATGCTCTAAACCTTTGATACTTTTAAAGTCCATAGGTGTTACTCGACTATTGTAACAATGTTTAGAGAGCAATGGATATAAAGTTTCATTGATCAGTGTAGACTTACCACTTCCACTTACTCCACTCACTACAATCAATTTACCCAAAGGAAATTTTACGCTTACTTGTTTCAGGTTATTCCCTGAAGCGCCTTTCAATTCCAATACTTTACCATTACCGGCTCGTCTTTCAGCAGGTACTTCAATACTTTTTTTACCATTCAAGTATAAGGCGGTTTCAGAAGAACTATTCAATACCTCATTTGGAGTACCTGCAGCAACAATTTGTCCACCATAACTACCTGCACGCGGACCAATATCTACCAGATGATCGGCTGCCAACATAATGTCTTTATCATGTTCAACCACCAATACCGTATTGCCGATATCACGCAAATTTTGAAGCGCTTTGATGAGCTGATGGTTGTCGCGTTGATGTAGTCCGATAGAAGGTTCATCCAATATATAAGTGATACCTTGTAATTGAGAACCGATCTGCGTAGCCAAACGTATACGCTGCGACTCGCCACCACTCAGGGTTCTGGACGGACGATTCAAGGAGAGATAAGTAAGCCCTACATCCAGTAGAAACTGAAGTCTTTCCCTGATCTCTTTCAAAATATCTTTTGCAATGACATTCTGTTTTGTATCGAGACGCTTTTCAATATTCGTAAACCATTGATGTAATTTATCCAGATTTAGATGGCTCAATTCAGCGATATTTTTTTCATCTACTTTAAACCAAAGACTCTCTTTTTTTAATCTGGCACCATTACATTCTGTACAAGTTTTTAACTCCATGAATTGTTCTACCCACTCGCGGAGTGTTTCACTGCTGCTCGTACCCGTAAACCATCGTTTCAGCATGGGGATGATTCCTTCAAATACACCATCATAAGGCATTCCGCCAGACACTTCATCCATATCGATGATCTCTTCTGTAATGCCTTCAGGATTACCGTATAATAAAATATTGAGTGATTTTTCTGGGAGGTCTTTGATCGGTTTATCTAAGCTGATTTTATTTTTTTTCGCCAATGTCTCTACATTCCTAAACATATACGCATCTCGCTGTTCGCCTAAAGGAGCGATACCACCTTCTTTGATCGAAAGAGAGCGATCAGGCAATACAGCTTCCATACTCACTGAATATACATTTCCCAAACCTTTACAAACCGGGCATGCACCATAAGGTGAGTTAAAAGAAAATGCATTGGGAGACGGTTCTTCATAACTGATACCGGTATCTTCACACATGAGTTGCTTGGAGTATTGCACTGTTTTTTGTGTGTCATTCAACAACAAAAACATCAGGTCTTTACCCATGCGTAAAGTCTGTTGTACACTCTGACTCAATCTCACTTTCATATCCGGAGTTACCTGTAAACGATCGATGACCACTTCAATATCGTGGATCTTGTATCGGTCTACCTGTAACTTAGGTGTAAGGTCAATAATTTCGCCATCTACGCGCACTTTCAAAAATCCTTTTTTACGGATATCTTCAAACAGTTCACGATAATGTCCTTTTCGTCCGCGAATGAGTGGCGCCAGTAAAGTGATCTTTTTTTGTTTGTATTTCTGGAAAATGTTTTCAACGATTTCTTCTTCGCTGAATTTCACCATTTTCTTACCGGTATTATAACTATAGGCTTCGCCGATTCTTGCAAACAGAAGTCGCAAAAAGTCATAGACTTCTGTAACGGTACCAACGGTGGATCTTGGATTTTTATTGGTGGTCTTTTGTTCGATGGATATTACGGGTGATAGTCCGGTGATTTTATCCACGTCAGGTCTTTCCATGTCGCCCATGAATTGTCTTGCATAAGCACTAAAGCTTTCCATGTATCTGCGCTGACCTTCATTATAAATGGTGTCAAATGCAAGAGATGATTTACCACTTCCACTCACACCTGTAAAAACCACCAACTTATTTTTAGGAATATTGATGTCGATATTCTTCAGATTATGTTCGCGTGCTCCAAATACGGAGATGGTTTCTTCCTGATGCTGAACAGGATGAATAACTGCTTCCTTACTGATCTTTTTTGCCATGATGATGTGTAAAGATAAGAACATCTAAGTAGCCATAAAGTTGAAACCGAACGACTGTTAGGAAAAAAAGTAGAAATTAAAACCCTTTCTAGCAAAGGGTTTCAGCGAATTAATTATTTTTTTTGAAACAGAATTTGGTAATTTGACCAAGCTGCTTATACATTTGTACCAGTTCTTTAAACAACAACTTATCAAGAAAGGCAGAGGGAATTGGCCCGATGAAGCCTTGGCAACCCATATCATCACTCGTTGATATGAAGGTGCCAAATCCGATCTCGTTCACGCGGGAGAAGATAAGTCAGAGTAAAGTTTGATTCAAAACGGTTCGCCGTTCTATATATTTCAAGCTCATCTGACTTAACAGATGAGCTTTTTTATGCTCATCAGTTAAGTCCACTCCTTCTCGATCAGTTGCACAAAAAAATATAACAACATCATTCACCCTTTCAAAAGAAAGGAACAAAACTGTTTAACATGAGCAACGCAACACAACTGATTCACAGCATTCCTGTTGACCCACTTACCGGTGCTATATCTGTGCCTATTTACCAAACATCCACTTTCGTTCAGGATGCTCCCGGTGTGAATAAAGGATATGATTATGCGAGAAGTGGCAACCCCACCCGCGCAACATTGGAATCATTGATTGCAAAACTGGAAAATGGTCAAACCGGATTGGCATTTGCCAGCGGATTGGCCGCTATCGATACAGTCATCAAACTACTGAAAACAGGAGATGAAATAGTTGCGGTGGATGATATTTATGGCGGTGCCTTTCGCTTATTCAACAATGTGTATGAACAGTTTGGCATTAAAGTACATTATGTCGACACTTCAGATATTGCCAAAGTGGTGGATGCCATTACTCCTCAAACAAAACTAATATGGGTGGAAACGCCTACCAATCCAACGCTCAAGATTTCTGATATCGCCGCGATTGCACAAGTAGCTAAAGCCAATGCCTGTTTACTTTGCGTGGATAATACTTTTGCTTCACCCGCCTTACAACAACCTCTTTCACTGGGAGCTGATATTGTAATTCATAGTGCTACCAAATACCTCGGCGGTCATAGCGATCTGATTGCAGGTATTGTAGTTGCCAAAGATAAAGTGGTAGGAGACCGATTGAAGTATCTGCAAAATGCCTGTGGAGCTGTTTTAGGTCCGTTCGACAGTTGGTTGGTGATCAGGGGCATTGAAACCTTGCATTTACGTATTCGTCAGCATTGTGCATCTGCACTTGAAGTAGCTAAGTTTTTGGAGCAACATCCGGCTGTTGACAAAGTATTTTATCCGGGATTGCCATCGCATCCCAATCACGACATCGCCAAAAAACAATCAAAAGGTTTTGGGGGTATTGTATCCTTCTCTTTAAAAAATGACACCGAACAGGCCGCTATTGATTTTGTAACACAGACACAGTTATTCAAACTGGCAGAAAGTTTGGGCGGTATCAAGAGCTTGATCTCACATCCTGCTAACATGACTCATAAATCTATTCCTGCTGAAAAAAGAAGGGCTGCAGGCGTATCAGATAGTTTGATTCGTTTATCCATTGGTTTGGAAGAAACAGAAGACCTGATACAGGATCTGGATCAAGCTTTTCAAAAATCAACATCATTGAATCATCAATTCTCATCAACATTAATAGCATAATCAATCATGGAAGCTCACAAGCAATTAACAATTGGATTATTTGGATTTGGCGTAGTAGGCGAAGGTCTTTACAAGGTTTTACAACAAACCCCATCACTGAAAGCATCTATAAAAAAAGTATGTATTCGTAACCCTGAAAAAAAGAGAGATGCGCCTACTTCTCTTTTTACTACAGATCGAACAATACTATTGAATGACCCGGAGATCAATGTGATTGTAGAAGTAATTGATGATGCTAAAGCTGCATTTGAAATTGTTTCAACTGCTTTGAACAATGGAAAAGCAGTAGTCAGTGCCAGTAAAAAAATGATTGCAGAAAACTTACCTGCTTTACTGCAACTACAAGAAGCAACAGGATTGCCTTTCCTGTATGAATCATCAGCCTGTGCCTCTATACCGGTGATCAGAAACCTGGAAGAGTATTATGACAATGATCTGCTTCATTCCATCAAAGCGATCGTGAATGGATCTACCAATTTTATTCTTACTAAAATGTTTGAAGACAAGCTCGATTTTCAATCGGCTTTGTTATTGGCGCAACAACTCGGATTTGCTGAAAGTAATCCTAAACTTGACGTAGAAGGTTATGATGCTTTGAATAAATGGGTGATTCTGCTGAACCATGCTTATGGTATTATTACCAGTCCGGAAGACGTTCTCTTTAGTGGTATTCAAAATATTCAGCTAAGTGATGCATTGGTTGCGAAAGAGAAACATTATGATATCAAGTTAATTGCTCAGGCAAAAAAATTGAAGAATGGTTCAGTAGCCGCATTTGTCTTACCACAGTTTGTAAAACTGGATGAGCCATTGTCATTTGTGAAAAACGAGTACAATGGTGTTGTAATTGAGAGCGGATTTGCAGACAAGCAGTTTTTTTATGGCAAAGGTGCCGGCAGCTTCCCTACCGCATCTGCGGTATTGAGTGATATATCAGCACTCAGGTATAATTACAGATATGAATACAAAAAACTATATCATCACCGACCACATGAACTGACCACTGATTATTACTTAAAAGTGTATGTTAGTTTTGATGACTGGAAATATATTTCCAAAGAAGATTTTGAATGGATTGAAGAATGGCATGCGGATGCAGAAAGAAAATATTTGGTAGGTGTATTACATGTCAGCAAACTGATCGAAGGAAGCTGGTGGAAGGAGAATAATACCTCACTGATCTTATCTACTGACCCCATCATTGATAACCTAGACATCATCAAACTAAAAAAGAAAAGTTTGGAATTGGCCGGAATTGTATGATCAGAAATCATAGAAAAGCGTTTTCCTTTTCTTAGCTTTGATCTATGAAGCAAACTACCAAGTACGCAATCCTGATTTCACTTGTTATAGGGATGGTACTTTTTTCGCTTTCATTTTGGCTGGGGAAAGAAAACGCTTTTTTATTACTCAATAATGATCTTGGACTGTCTGCGGACTATTTCTTCCAATATTGGACCCATACGGCAGATGGAGTTATATGGGTGCCCATTGTTTTATTGACATTTTTTTTCAAAAGGAGACCGCTATTACTGGTTATCAGTTCCATTGTTTTTTCTACCCTATTCGCCCAGCTGAGTAAAAATATTTTTTTCAAAGGAGTTCCTCGTCCTACCTTGGCGATACCGGATCATTCTTTATTTCATAGTGTTAACGGGGTAGAATTGCATAGTTTGAATAGTTTTCCATCCGGACATACCACTACTGCTTTTACCATTTTTCTTTTAGGGACTATACTCATCAATAAAAAATGGGTATTACCTGTTGGATTATTATATGCCATCCTAGCCGGCTATTCGCGCATTTATTTAGCACAACATTTTCCGATAGATGTAGCAGGAGGTATTATTGCCGCCATCTTAACGATTTTGATATCGATCACTATTCAAAACAAATGGGTCAAGAATTGACAGTAAAGTCACACAGACTTTAGACTATATCTGATTAGATTTGTAATTCAATCTTCTGACATGATGAAAAAAATAATTTTCAGTCTATTTATTTTTTGTGCCATCTGCTCTTTTGCACAAGATACTACCCAGCAAATCATGCCGGGTAGACAAAATGCCACTCATCAGCAGGATAAACCCTATGTGATTCTTATATCGGCTGATGGTTTCAGAAGTGATTTTGCTAAAAAATACGATGCAAAAAATTTGATTGCATTGGGAAAACAAGGTGTAGTAGCTGATTACATGCAGCCATCCTTTCCATCCCTTACCTTTCCAAATCATTATACGATTGTAACAGGTTTATACCCTGCGCATCATGGTCTAGTAGACAATAGTTTTTATGATCGTGGGCGTCAGCAAACCTATGGTATGCAGGACAAGAAGATGGTAGCGGATCCATACTGGTATGGGGGAACCCCGTTATGGGTGTTAGCAGAGCAACAACAAATGATTGCTGCTAGTTTTTATTGGGTAGCGTCTGAAGCTCCTATACAACAATTACCGCCTACCTATCATTATTTTTACAATGAAAAAATTGGTATCGATCAACGTATTGAAACGGTGAAACAGTGGCTGGCTTTACCGAAAGATAAAAGACCGCATTTTATTAGTTTTTATTTCCCAGAAGTAGATCATGCAGCACACAGTTTTGGCCCTGATAGTAAAGAAACAGCTGAAGCAGTTCAATTTGTAGATGAAAGCATTGGAAAACTTCAAGCAGTTGCTGCTGCATCCGGATTACCGGTAAATTTTGTTTTTGTTGCCGATCATGGTATGGCAAAAGTAGATCATCAAAATACCATTCCCTATCCGTTGATAGATACGACATTGTTTTCCATGAATTCAGGTAGTGCTGTATTACAATTGTATGCAAAAGACAAAAATGCCATCACTCCATTTTATGAGACTTTGAAAAAGAATGCTATAGATTATGATGTGTATTTAAAATCAAACATGCCTGTTAATTTACATTACAGCACTGCCGATGATCGTTACAATAGAATCGGCGATATCATTCTTTTAGCTCGTCTCCCCAAGGTTTTCAATAGAGCTGGACGCCCTACTGGTCCGGGAAAACATGGTTATGACCCTCATCATCCCGATATGCGTGCCAGCTTTCAGGCATGGGGTCCCGCTTTTAAAAAAGACTTACGTATTCAGGGATTTGAGAACATTCATGTTTATCCATTAATTGCAGATATACTCGGACTGCAATATGATGCAGCAAGAATTGATGGGAAAGCAGAAATACTTAGAGCAGTATTAAATAAGAAACAAGAAACAGGGAACAAGTAAGGCACAGGGTATAAGATTCAAGATCGATGCTTTCACCTTCTGCTGTAAATATTAGCTCTTACAACCTCCTTATCTCTTATTTCTCATTCTCTTATTCGCCGGACTAAAGTCCGGCGCTATTTAAACTTGAGTATTATCTCTTGGAACTTTCTTGTCCCTTGTTTCTTATTTCTTGTTTCGTATTTCTTGTTTCGTATTCTATCATCCTAGTCTTCCCAACGCCATTCCCCTGCTATTTTTAGCGGTTCTTTAAGATTGTTTTTTAATAAGAACTCTCTGGTTTCAGCATCGGTAAAGTGTTTCGCTTTGATGATATCTGTATCTGCAATACCATATAACAACATGGCATTGAATCTGACCGTATTCTTCATTCCTTGTGGATCTACCAATTTAAAATCGTCACAATCTGCATGATAACAAGGGCCAGCATTATTGGGTAATCTACCCCCTGCTGCACCTCCTGTTGGAACACCATGCAACATAAATGGTTGATGATCGCTATGCAATCCGGCTCCACTTCTGAAAATGTTGGTGAAACTAGTATCTATACTTTTTGCAATGGCGCCTATCGATTGAAACAATTCTTTACTTTCTTCAGCAGTAGTTGAATAGCCTTTAGGATCGTTGGTCATATCATAGTTCAGCATATAACGCAACTGATCAATGGTTTTATTTTTAACAGCTTGCTCTACATAAGCTTTTGAGCCTAACAAACCTTCTTCCTCTCCCATGAACATTACGAATTCAATGGTGCGTTGTGGTTGTAATTTTAAAACTTTGAAAGTACGTGCCATATCCAGTACCGAAAAAGATCCGATACCATTATCAATAGCACCGGTTGCTAGATCCCAGCTATCTAAATGTCCCCCCACTACAATTTTTTCATTCGGTAGTGTTTTTCCTTTGATGGTAGCAATTACATTTCTTGCTTTGATCATGCCGGAAAAATTGGTCATTTTGATATGTGCAAAGTGCGTAGCTTTTGCTACTTCAGCTTTGAAAGCCATTCCATCTTCTTTACCAATACAAACTGCAGGAATAGGTATTAGTTTTCCTGTTACCGATGCAGTGCCTGTTAATAAAATTCCACCATCTGCTGTATTGATGATAATAATTCCTTTTGCTCCATATTTGGTGGCCAATGCAGTTTTCTCTGAACGATGTAAACTTCTGGTACCCGGCTTAGAACCTGGCAATACACCTAAGTATACCAGTGCAATTTTTCCGGTTACTTTTCCGGGATTGGCTAAATAGTCTTCTTCCAATCCATTGCCCATATCTGCTACTTCAAGTGTAACATCTGCAGCTACGGGAGAATGTGCCAAGGAAACAGATTTCACCTCCTTTAAAGCAGATGTATTGGTTCCGATCTGAACAGATAAAGTTCCTCTGCTCCAACTTTCTACTTCAAAAGGTTGATATTTTACATCTTTAAATCCATAGGATTTTAGAAGATTGTATGCATAGGCTTCAGCTTTTTCTCCATTCTTCGAACCGGTGAGACGATGACCAATGGTTTCAGTGGCATCTTTTAAAGCACTATAGGCTTTAGAGTTTTGCTGTACTTCATCATTAATGGTTTTAAAAATAGTATTCCACTCTTGTTTTGCCTGTGCAAGAGTCAAAGTATTGATCAACAGCATCGCTGCTAATCCGATAGTTAGTTGTTTGATCATATCAGATATTTATGAACGTGAAATTTATAGATTATTACGGAACATGAACAGAATAATCTATAAATAGCCTATTTACCTGATTTTATCGGTGTTGGACCGAACATATACATTGCCTGAAGGGATATGTACATATTTAATATCTTAGTCCCGTATGAATAAACACCAAAGAACATATTGGATCTTTCAAACAGCGGGATGGTCTCTCTACTGCTTGATCTATATTTTCTTTTATTTATCCATACGTGCTGCTCCACAGCCTCATTTTTTTGAGCAATTACTCACCCATGTTTTTATTGGATTTTGGCTAACCCATATTATGCGCATGGTCATTCAGCGATTGGGGATCCTAAAACTTAGTCTGCAGAAGCAGATATTTTCTTTGAGTATACTCTCTTTGATATTTTCATTTTTTATTGGTGTTAGTATTGTTGCTACAGAATCGTGGATGGATATTCAATCTTTTGATCTCGCCAGTTTCTCTTTTCTGGATATCGCGATCCGATTTGCATTTTCCTATTTCCATTTTGTACTAATCTGGAATCTACTATACTTCGTTTATCATTTTGTACAAAAAACCAGAGAACAAAATATAGAACAAGCCAAACTGGAGAACCTATTGAGTGAATTAGAAATCACTACTTTAAAATCGCATATCAATCCGGAGTTCTTATTCAATAGTTTGAATGGTATTCGATCACTCGTTACAGATGATCCTGTAAGAGCCCGGAAAGCCATTACCATGTTGAGTAATATTTTGCGCAACAGTATTCAGGTTGACAAGGCTGAAAAAACGCTTTTTGAAAAAGAGTTATCAATCATCAAAGATTATATTGCCCTAGAACAGATTCGTTTTGCAGACCAGCTATTTGTTCAATATGATATTGAAGAAGATACTTTAGACCAGCCTGTTCCTGCAATGGTGATGCAGTATCTTGTAGAAAAAGCAATTCGACATGGTTTTGACGATCAAATTAAGACAGGTAGTATTCATATTTATTCTGAATACAAGGAGGACTTACATTGCTTTGGTGTCATTAGCTCAGGCAACTTCTCGAATTACTTAGAACAGGAAAATGAACATTTGAGTGAGATCAGAAAACGTATTTATAGTATCTATGGACAAAAAGCGCGTATTCTAGTAGACAACCCTGAAGCGGGTATGATCAAAGCCGCTGTTTGTATCCCTTTATAGAATTCTGTTTCTCTACTCAAGCGCTTCTCTCTTATTCAAATAATGCTGTAATAAAGTAATCTGATTTTTTGTACGTTCATAATTATGTGTCGGGTACCGGATTTGGTAATACTGATCCCCATTCAAAAAATCAGTCATGAAACGAAGTGCCTGCATGTAAATCATGATAGCACCTGCATCAAAAAAAGATTGTCGTTCTTTTTCTGTGAGAATATCTCCCATACCTTGCGCATATCCATCTACAATGGCTTTATACATATCGGTTCGTACCTGAATTAAACTCAGGTTTTTTTCTTCCTCGTTCACCGGAGATAAATATGTTCGGAACATATCACCCAGATCACTGAAGAAATAACCCGGCATCACCGTATCCAGATCGATTACACATAGTCCATGATGATTTTGATCGAATAAAATATTACTGATCTTGGTATCATGGTGCGTCACCCTCACTTTGAATTCCGGATCAATCAGTATAGATCGATAAGTTTGTTCAATAAAAGAGCAGGATGCCAATAAAGCTATCCATTTTTCAGCCTCTAGGATACGTTCTTGTAAGCCATTACGAAGTGCTTGCTGAAATTGTTCATATCGAAACGAAAGATCGTGAAAATTTTTGATCGTTGTATGTAGCCGGGAACAATCAAAATTGGCAAATTGTCTGGTGAAGTTCCCAAACTGAAAAGCCGCTTCTTTTGCTTGTTGAACATTCTCTACTACTGTGATCGTTTGTGAATTTGGGATATAGACAAACAATCGATAAAAATTTCCATCTTGTTGTACTAAAGTAGTTCCATCCGACGCGCTCAGCGGCTTTACAAATAGGTATTGGGGATTAAAGGATTGAATATACCTACCTAGTTGCTCAATATTCTCTTGAATCCATTCAGGTTGTTGAAAAACAGTGGTATTGATTCTTTGAAGAATCCAGGTATTGTTGCCGTTACTTAGTTTCCAGGTATGATTGATCAACCCATTACTAATTGTACTTACTTCTACTGAAAGATCATGTAAGTCATACGCTTTCAATACCGATATGGGAGGAATATGATTTGACATAGCATGTATCAATATTCATCATTCAATGCAAATATGGGCTTTCGATACATCCATTGCCCGCCGGTGAAATCAGGGAATGGAACAGTCTGATTACCTAAACCAATGGATTGTTCACTCAATGGTGTAATCGCACTCCAACTAGCTGCATCATATACATCCATAGGCGTTGCTTGTTTTCTTTTAATGGATTCTATAAATGAGTGGATCACAAAAAAATCCATACCGCCATGTCCCGCACCATCTGTTTCCTTACTCCATCTTTTCCATAAAGGATGATCATATTTATCTAACCATTCTTTACTATTATCCCATTGATGTGCTTTGGCCGATTTACCTTCCAGATAAATCCCCTTGTTTACATCCATCCAGATTCCTTCGGTTCCTTGCACCCTAAAACCCAAAGAGTAGGGTCTTGGTAAGTTGGTATCATGCTGCAATAAAATGGTTTCGCCATTGGCACAAAGAATATTTGTGGTAACTACATCTCCCAACTTAAATTTCACTTTGGCATTGGGATGGTTTTCACCTCCATTCTTTACAATATGATTGTGCAAGCCTCTTGCTTTGGAAGCAAATGAAGACAATGAAACAAAACGATTCCCACGATTGATATTGATATAGTGAGCAACCGGACCAATACCATGTGTTGGATATAAATCTCCGTTTCGATTCACAGAATGAGCCGTACGCCATGCAGCTTCAGAAAATCCTTTTTCACCAAACTCTACACCATGACCATAAGGATGAATTCCATCATTGAATTTCACTTCCCGAAGATCATGTTGATAGCCTCCCTGTAAATGAATCAACTCTCCAAACAAGTTCTGTCTAACCATATTCAATACCGCCATCACATCTCTTCTATAACAAACATTTTCCAGCATCATCACATGCGCTTTTGCAGATTCTGCAGCACGTACCACTTCCCAATGATCTTCCAAACTAATGCCAATCATTACTTCAGAGCCAAGATATTTGATACCTGCTTGAATGGATCCGATAATCATTTCTTTATGCCATTCCCATGGAGTAGCGATGATGATACCGTCAAGCTGATGGGTTGTAATCATTTTCTTCCATGCATAAGGGTCTCCCGTAAATACCTGTGGCATAGCTTTACCACTCTTCGTAATCATGGCTTTAGCTGATTCCAGCATTTTATCATTGATATCACAAATGGCTACTAGCTCTGTATCAGCTCTGCGTAAGATCAAGTCCAAATGATTTTGTCCACGAAGACCTGTTCCAATAATGGCTAGACGTACTTTTTCTGCTTTTGTTTCAGCATAGGTGTTGATGGAAGGAAGTACAGTCATAGCAGCAGCTGTTAATCCTGTCTGTGCAATAAATTTTCTTCTTAACATGGCATTTATTTTAGACAACCACAATGTAAGGGATAAAAAATAAAATAGTAAGTGCTATCCAAAGAATACCTATTCAGATAATCCCAGATTACTATTTAAAAAAAATCGCCTGATCAAAAAGATCAGGCGATAAAAATAAAATGATACAATACTAATTCTTCGGACGGAAGGATCGAATCGGTGGAGTAGGTTCTTTCTTCAATTCAATTCCTTGTGTAGGCATTAAACGTAAAGCTTCTTGAACAGCTCTTTCCAATTGTGGATCTCGTCCCTCGATGATCACTTTTGGATCATGAAACACTTCAATATCAGGCGCCACACCTTCTGCTTCTACAGCCCATTTACCATCTGTATCAAAGAACCCTCCTCTGGGTGCCACCATTCTTCCACCATCGATGAACGGCGGTGTATCCCAAGTACCTACCAGTCCACCCCATGTTCTTGTTCCTACCAATGGACCCAGTTTCATCTTTCTAAACATATACGGTAACAGATCACCACCTGATCCTGCATTTTCATTAATGATCATCACTTTAGGACCCCAAATTCCAGCCATCGGTGTGGTTGAAACGCGATGCCCTTCTACCCTGTTATTGAAGTATCCTTGTAATTTTCTACTCATCACATCAATCATATAATCAGCAGCAGATCCTCCACCATTATTTCTTTCATCAATGATGGCACCTTGTTTATCCTGTTGAGAAAAATAATAACGATTGAATGAAGTATATCCGGGATCACCTGTATTCGGCACATATACATAAGCCAGTTTGCCTCCGGATAATGCATCTACTTTTCGACGATTGCCTTCTACCCAATCGCGAGAACGCAGTGCGGCTTCATTGGCAATGGGAACAACTGTTATCAATTGAGAGCCTTCTAAAGTAGGCTTACTATTCACCCTGATTTTAATTTGTCTATTGGCAGTGCCTTCAAACAAACGATACAAGTTCATGGATGCATCCAATTTTTCTCCATTCACTTCCAGCAAATAGTCTCCCGCTTTTACATGGATACCCGGACCACTCAACGGCGATCTTAATTCAGGATTCCAATTTTCACCGGTATATATTTTTTTGATCTTGAAATAACCATTATCTACTTGATAGTCTGCACCCAATAATCCACCCGGAATAGTGGGCACATCCGGGAAATCACCACCACTCACATAAGAATGTCCAACTGCTACTTCTCCACTAATAATATCAATGATATAGTTAAGGTCTGATCTGTGTTTTACATGTTTTACCCAAGGCTTGTACCACTCATAGATCTTATCCCATGGTGCACCATGTACATTATCCACATAGAGAAAATCTCTTTGCAAACGCCATCCTTCCTTATAGATCTGTTCTGCTTCTTTACCGGGATCCACATATACTTTCATGGCATCGGTTGCCAATCTGCCTTCACCCGGACGAGGAGCTGCCGACGTACCAACGATGTACCATCCGGCACCTGAACGATACAATAAATTTTTGCGATCAGCACTGGTAACTGCACTATTCACAGCTCTAGCAAACTCAATCGTTTTTTGATCTTTCGTACTGAATCTATTCAATACTACACCAGGCTGATTGGGTATTGCTTCCATATAAAACACGGTGCCATCAGGTCCTGCTACTAAGCCTGTATAATTTCTCAATGGAATATTCGCAGCAATGATTCGCTGATCCAATCCATCAAAATCAATTTTCACTTGAACACCGGAAGCGGCTGTTGGTTTTGTTTGTTTAGAACCGGTATCAGCAGGGTTCTTCACGGGTTCATCATCACTTTTGGGTTCTAATGGAGATGCTGCATCTTTACTCAGTACTGCAATGTATAATGTACGTGTTACCGGATAATTGTAATTACTCATATCCAACCAACCTGTTGCCAATCCAAAATCAGTACTTGCTAAAAAGTATAAGTACTTACCAGTTTCATCCCATTGCGGATCAATAGCATCAGATAAACCATCCGTTAATTGCCTACTCACACCGGTTTCAAGATTGTATACTTTTACTGCTTTGAACTGATTGTTCTGCAACTGAACATACGCAATCCATTTACTATCCGGTGACCAAACAGGCTTCATGGTTCTGTTAGGATGCGCATAACGATCGGTATCTACCTTTTTAATGGTACCTGTTTTCACATCCATGTACCAGATATTATAATCGGTATCTGTAAATGCAATGTATTTACTATCAGGCGACCAGGCAGGTGTGAAATAAAATTTCTTATTCGGAATCGGAAATGCTTGTGCCTCTTGTAATCCAAACTGATCTCTTACCATTAACTGATATTCACCACTGGCATCTGAAAACCAAGCAAGTTTTTGTCCATCAGGCGACCAAATAGGTGATCTGTCAGCAGCACCTGTAGAGTTGGTGATATTTCTCCAATCTCCATTTTCTTTGGGTACGGTAAATATTTCCCCTCTACTCTCAAACAGTGCTCTTTTCCCCGTAGGAGATAAACTCGCATTAATCAGACTACCCCCACTAAGATTATTCCAACGAGGGCGACCCCAATTCAGATCAGCTTTCACATGAATCTCCAGCTTTTGTGTTTTTTGTGTTGTAATATCATAGCTATGTAAATAACCTCCTTGCTCATAGATCAATTTATTATTGGCAGCAGAAACATTTTTGATATCAAAATCTTTATGAAACGTGATCTGTTTTTGTGCTTTTGTTTTCGGATCATACGACCACACATTATTGATATAATCCTGTTCAGATAAGAAATATAAAATACCATTGTTCCAGGTCGGACTACTATGTCTTTCTCTATCTCCTTGTTTCGTTTTTACTGTTTCAAAGGTTTTCATATTGAATAACCAGATGGGCTGTGCCTGACCACCACGATAGTTTCTCCATTCAGGATCCCACAAACTATAAGGCAGGTATGCCATGGTTTGTCCGTCAGGAGATAAAGTACCGGAGAAACCAAAAGGTAAAGGCATGGCAGTTGGCGTTCCTCCTTTGACACTGACTGTAAAGAACTTGGTATTCACAGTGGGATATCCTTCTCTGCCGGAAGTAAAGTAAACACCCGTTCCATCAGGCAACCAGCCATGAACAATATCAGCACCGGGATGCCATGTCATTCTTTTTGGTTCGCCACCATCAATCGAAACAATATATACATCCGTATTACCATCATACTGACCGGTAAAAGCTACCCATTTACCATCAGGACTGATTTTAGGATTGAGTTCTGTTCCCATAGCGGATGTTAATCTACGGGCATCTCCACCATTCATAGTAGTGACCCAAATATCATCTGCATGTACAAAGACGATATGATCTTTACTGGCATTGGGTTGACGAAGTAACATAGTACCTTGCGCAAACAAAGTACCATATGTACTTAAGAGTACAAGGCAGAAAACTATTCTGCAAATACCGAAATATTTATTTTTCATATGGTTGGTTTTCAAATAAGCGATTCGTTTATAATCTTACTATATTAAAATGCATTTCTAAAAAATATGCTATCGTTTTCTATAGTGTTATTGCTGCTTTTATTCATAAAGACCAGTTGGATGAACTTTCTTACCGCCTACAACTGTCAACTCCACTTTTGTTTTATAAATATCTTCCGGTTTGATCTTAAAAAGATCTTGTGAGAGTACAATAAAGTCCGCCAGGTACCCTTTTTTAAGTTGCCCTTTTTCTTGTTCATCAAAAGAACCATAAGCAGCACCTGCGGTATAGGCATACAAGGCATCTTGCAAATTGATTTTTTGTGCAGGAATCCAGCCACCAACAGGCTTACCATCTGTTGTCATTCGGTTCACTGCATTATGGATACCTCGAATGGGGTTTAAACTGATACAAGCAGGCCAATCGCTACCAAATACCAATTTGGTTTTGTTTTGCAGAAATGATGCCCAAGGAAATGACAAGGGTAATCTTTGTTCTCCTACTGCTTTACTCCACACATCAATGGTTCCGGGATATGCATGAATGGGTTGCATAGAAGGCAATACACCGAGTTGATGAAATCTTTCAATATCCACTGTGGTGGTCATTTCAATATGTTCAATTCTGTGTCTTTTATTTTGTTGTCCGTTGGTAGCCATGGCTTTTTCATAAGCATTCAATACAGATCGTACAGAAGCATCGCCAATAGCATGTGTATAGATTTGAAATCCTTCTTGATCCAATCGATTCACCCATTTTTCATATTGATCAATTGGTATGGCATATTGACCTCTGTAAATACTATCCAATTGTAATAAGTCGCTATAGGGATCAATCATTACTGCTGTATGTGATTCGATCACGCCATCCAATAAAAATTTAATAGCTGTTGTTTTCAACCATTTTGGATTTTTGTTTTGTGACCTAATCGATTTCCAGCCGATGATATCTTTTTCGTTGGGACTTCTTCCGGCACTGAATGCAATAGAAGTTCGTAGAGTGAGTTGATCAGTTCTCAGTAATGAATCATACAATTCATATTCTTCTCTGGAACCACTTGCATTCTGAATACTGGTAATTCCCAGAGCAGCAGCATACTTTAATCCTGTTAGTAATGCATTGAACTTGGCTGCTTTATCAGGCCCCGGTACAAATCGAGTTACCAAGCCTGTTGCACTTTCCTTGAAAGCACCGGTAGGCTCTCCATTTTTATCTTTCACCAATTCACCAAAACCTTTGAATGTTGTTTCTTTCGTAATTCCTGCAATAGATAATGCTTTACTATTGGCCCAGCCGCTATGACCATCATAGGCTTTTAAATAAACAGGTCTGTCTGGAATGACGGCATCTAACATTTGTTTATTGGGTAATCCTCCGGGGAATAAACTGTATTGCCAGCCGCCACCGGTGATCCAAGGTAGTTCAGGATGTTTTTTCGCATAGTCAGCAATCATCTGAATTGCTTCTTGCATGGTTTTAGCGTCTACAAGATCTACGACTGTTAAACCTAAGGAGCCGGATAAAAAATGAACATGTCCGTCATTGAATCCGGGCATCATCATTTTTCCTTTCAGATCAATTACTTTGGTGGAAGCATTTTTAAACTGATTCAAATCAGCATTGGAACCTACTGCCAGAATTCTATCTCCTTTTACTGCTAATGCTTCTACAAAAGGAAGGGAAGGGTCAGTAGTCCAGATATGTCCATTGATATACAATTGATCAGCGATATCCGTAACCAACGGATCTTTTTTCATGGATAGCAGTGCAAGGACAGCTAATAAAAGCAGCAGTAGGGTTTTTCTCATACGAGCAATTAAAGGATATCTAATGTAGGCAATTTTTTTCTCTGCATCATCTCCCTCTATTGCCAAAGGCAAAAGATTGGGGACGTTGCGGTGACCGAACCGAGACAACCTATGGTTTTATTTTACACGATCACTTTTGTTTCAGTATGTTTAAATCTACTATTAAACACAATCACCCTATCTGTGTAACACCGCAATGTCCCCTCTCTCGCCCAAGGCGAGATCGAGAGACGATGCGACGAACTTCCTTTTTATTTGGACACCCTGCGAAGAAGAAAAATGTGAGATATCATAGAGAAGAAAATTTCAAAATTTTAACAGTTAAAAAAAATGTTATATGAATAAAGGGTTCGTATATTTAAACAATTGGTGCAAGACATAAAAGAATACATACTAACAAAGAGAAGAATTAAAATGCTAGAATCAATTTTATGTAAAACTTCTTTCCTTTTGTCTTATGATATATAATAGCCTTCAAAAAAAAGGATATTGCTAAAATAAGCGTCAATAATGAAATACATTATCTATTTACTCCTATTCATCAATCAAGTTCATGCCCAAAGAATTGATTTTATTGAAAAATTTGAACTGGATAATATTATTCAAAAATCAGATAAGCCATTGATCTTAATTGATTTTTATACTACATGGTGTGGTCCATGCAAACGAATGGATCGTGAGGTATTTACAGATAGTAGCATTATAAAGCAAGTCAATTCAAACTGTATTTCTTTGAAAGTAAATGCTGAGGAAGGACAAGGAATTTCATTAGCGAAGAAATATAATGTTACTTCGTATCCAACATACCTTTTTCTGAATAATCAAGGAGTTTTAGTTTACAGAACGGTTGGATACATGTCATCCTATGATTTTAGTCAGCAAATTGCAAATGCCATAATAGAATCAAAAGAAAGTATTACAGTTCTTGAGTTAGACAGTCTATTTAAGCAAAAGAGTCACGATCTTTTATTTTTAAAAGATTACTTAAGTCGAAGAACGAAACTGAAATTAGATAACTCAGATTTGCTTGACCATTATATTCAACTACTACCACGAGAAGAACGAATTAGAACTGAGACCCTTCAACTTCTGATAGACAATGGAAATCGGATCAATAAGAGTTTACAAGTAGGGATCGGACTTGAAACTCTTATAGATAATAAGCAAAAATTACAATCGCTAAAAAATGCTTACCCGATTGAATATTATATTGAAAATGCAAGAAAAAAGACTTTAGGCAAAGCCATTGAATTTAAAAGTGATAGCCTCTTAAATCTGGTATTAAAGTATACTGATAAAAAAAATATTTTTGACAATATATCAACAGTCAAGCTCAAGTACTTCTCTGGCCTTAACAATAAAACTAAGTTTTATAAAGAAGCAGATTCCTTTATAAAAAACCAACTCTCTAAATACACGCTCAAAAAAATGGCTGCCCTAGATAGTATTGTTTTGTTAGAACTTATAAATAGCGAAGACTATAAAGATGCAACTCCTGAAGAGATACAAGAGGCAAAGCTAGATTATAAACATACTCAAAGTGTACAATTTGTTAGGCTGTACAATTCAATAACAGATTATATCATAGATAATGATAACAATATAGATCATCTTTTAGCTGCAAAAAAATGGGCAAAAAATGCTTTAGATATTTGTTTACTTGATACCACTTACTTCAAAAACATATATCCACATTCATTGAATAATCTGGCTAAAGTACATTATAAGCTTAAAGATCAAAAGGAAGCTATTCGATATCAGACTTTAGCGATTGCTGCATCAAAAGTTTTAGAAGAAAGTGATGCAACAGAAATGTATCAAAAACAGCTTATGCAGATGAAAAAAGGAAAGCTGATTGTCCAATAATTATCGCGTATATTATACACAGTCAATTATTGATTTTACTTTTTATATCAACTCCTGATTTTAAACACTCCTAGCAAAAGAATATAAATTATATAAATGCAGCGACCGGTATTACTGACATATCAAAAAAGAATTATGGTACGCATCATCCTCATTTTACTACTAGCTATACCTTTCAATATTGTATCTGGCTTTCAGTATAGTAATGATAAAATGGTATACATAGAAATAAAAGATTCTTCAGTACTAATAAATGATGGCAGTAAATATAAGTTGAACTTTGAATTCACAAATAAAGAAGGAGAGAGAAACAATCTAAAATTACTGAAAGGAGAAAATAAAATTTATTCAGCTACTCCACTCACGATAATACAACAGGAAGATGCTACCAATTGCCCATATATTCTATATCCAGGTGAACGAGTTGAAATAAGCCAAGATAATCAAGGCGTTTTACACTTTAACAATAAACTAGACAATAAAAGAACAAATGACTTGAACTTTTTAAATGAGATGATTCATGAAACGGATATCTTTTGTCCTTCTACTAGATTACTAAATGTCATAAGCTTACGTGAATTAAAATCCAGAGCTACTCAAATTGAACATCTTAAGAAGAAAAGACTATCCTTTCTGATTTCATACAACCATTCAAAAAAAATGACTGATGAGTATAGAAAAATTGCACATGATTTTATTCATCAGTTTGCCATTTTAGATTCAATATATTTATTTAGTAAACTTAAGAGCTTAGAACGCTCCTCCAGTTTGTTTAAATCTTGGGAAAGAAGAACTTTTAAAAAAATTGTCAGTCAAAAAGATTTAAATGCTGATGCTGCAAATACTATATTGGTAAAAATTACCGAAACATTTATTTATTTTAAACTTTTCAATACTACACAGCCTTATATCAAAGACAGTAGCCAACTACATGTAGCTTTTGATTTAATACAGTCTAGCTTTAAAAATTTATCACGATCGTTTCTATTATCGAGACTTATAAACTTATCTGTGCAACTAAGCATCCCTGTAAAAGACCGATACTATCAAACCTATATACAATACCCTTTACCTTATGTACAGATACCCCTCCGTAGTCTAGAAGAGCTCTCGAATGAGCAGTGGACGATAGTCAAATGAATATCGAATGAATATCGGACCTATAACGGACTTGTAACGCACTTATAACGGAGGAAAAGCGCAGCAGTGCTGATTGTCTTGTACTGAAGAAGAAGGAATAAGAACATATCTTATTATTTCCTTTAAGAGGCTGTTAGATCAGGCTATGACTACAAAGGTTTTTCCGGCAGAAAATCTCGGGGAGAACATTTGAATATTTTAGCCAACGCATTCAAGTGTGTGAGATTATATTTATCTCTGCGTTTGGGGCTTTCGACATGACCAATAAAACTATCGCTCATATTTAACTTCTGCGACAAAGCCATTTGAGTCATTCCGTTTTCTACACGAAAATCTTTCACTCTTTGAATAACGAAGCGATCTATTTTATTTGTTTCTGCCACAGTTGGCAAGTGAGACAAAATGTGCAAAAAAATCAAAGGGATATGTCCCTTTATATGATAATTTCAGTATATTTACTCAGAATTTTTAAATTGCGATTCTTCATATAAGCTATTGAAGCATTCGCTTTGAGTCTCGCTATAGAAACCTAGGAAATTTCAACATGCATGAGACAATAAGTGGAATGCCCACGTTACGGCGTGGGCTCTCTTATTCGTGCATGGGTCTCCTAGGACCTCTATAGCGGTAAGTTGAGTTCCACGTCCTTTTTTCAGACCTCTCTTACACAAAGACTCCCCAACATTATTGATCATAAAAGCTATACGCATGAAACCATGCCGCTTGGATACAATGTTATGGGTGATTCGTTCCGGTGTTTCAAAAGAAACACTGGATGCTATTCTTTGTCATTTACTCAAACGAAAAATATTTAGGGAGAAAGAAGGTTTACCTACCTACCGTCCACATCTGAAAATCATTACGCGTCGCCAAGGTTTTAAAATGAAAAACCACGTTATCCTCGTTCATCCACTTGGTACTGCCTGGTGTTTACTCAAAACCCAGTATGCCAAAAAACCAAAAAATCCGGTGTAGCCATTAGAGCGTCTGCTCATCCTTATCCTCACTTTATTGCTCACTAATTAACTGTAAAAAATGCGAAAATTTTGCTTACTGGCATTGCTATGCCCATTACTTGGCTGGACACAAATTCATCAACCATCCAATAGAATATTAACCGGTACAATCTATCAAACAACCAATGGTACTCCCATATATCTGGTGAGTCTGACCTTGAAAAAAACAGGAAAAAAAACACGCTCAGATGAAAATGGATTTTTTAGTCTCGGCAATTTCACCGGATCAGATACCCTGATCGCTACTCATATGGGTTATCAACTGTTACAAATCACATTAGATGAAAACACCACTTTTCCTCTACGATTATTCATGGAGCCCATGGTACAAAACTTGGAAGAAGTCATTGTCAATACCGGCTACCAAACCACACCGAAAGAAAGAGCCACCGGTTCTTTTGTCAAAATTGACAATCAATTGCTAGAAAGGAGAGTTGGTAGTAACATTTTGGATCGTCTGGATGGTATTGCTGGCTCCCTCCTTTTCAATCGCAATAGAAATCCCAGCGTCAATGAATCTCCCATCATGATCAGAGGAAGAAGTACACTATTTGCCTCTACTGAGCCGCTGATCATCTTAGATAATTTTCCCTATGATGCAGATATATCTACCATCAACCCCAACGACATAGAAGATATCACCATACTGCGAGATGCTTCAGCTGCATCTATATGGGGAGTACGTGCCGGAAACGGAGTGATCGTTATCACCACCAAAAAAGGAACCCAATCCGCAAAACCGGTATTTCGTTTCAACATGAACAGCACTTTCCATGAACGACCCAATCTCCGGTATCAACCAGTAACCGATGCACGTGAATACATGGGTTTAGAAACTTTTCTTTTTGACCGTGGCCATTATAATGGACGTATCAATACACCTCATCTTTCCCTCTCGCCGTTGATTACCATGCTGGCTCAAAGAAGAGCAGGAATTATTACAGCAGCAGATTCTTTACAGCTTGTCAACAACCTGATCCAGCAAGATTATCGAAAAGACTTGAATGATCATTTTTATCGACCATCCATGAACCAACAATACACACTTTCAATGGATGGTCGTCATAACTTGGGTCAATACCATTGGGCAATCGGTTATGATAAGAACCAAGGAGATTTGATCGGCAACCAAAATGAACGATTCACACTCCGCACACGCCAACACTGGCAAATACTCCCTTCGAAATTAGAATCTACAACAGATTTAACACTCACCAATACCAGAACAATCACGTACAATGATATCACCCTTACCAGCTATCCGATTTACACCGATCTGGTAGACCCACAAGGTACAGGTCTACCTGTGTATCGTGATTATAGAAGTCAATGGCTGGATACCATTGCGCAGCGACAATTATTGGATTGGACCTATCGTCCCTTAGATGATAGAGATCATGTTAGCAATCGATCCATGCTTACAGACCTGCGTTTATTACAAACTTTCAACTATACTTTCAAAAAAGGTTGGGGACTTAGTTTAAGTTATCAGTGGCAACAAGGAAATCAACATGGGCATCAACACAGATCCCGACAGTCCTATTTTACCAGAGATCTTATCAACCGTTTTACGGTTCCCAATTATATAACCGGTGTACCTACCAGACAAATACCCATTGGTGGGATCATGGATAGATCCATCACGCAGTATTATTCGCATAATCTGCGATTACAAATGAATTATACAACAACCATTGCTGAAAAACACAGCATAACTGCAGTGGCTGGTGCGGAAGTAAGAGATTATCATAACAGTAATACAAGTTTCAGGCGGTACGGTTACAATGAAGAAAATCAAACAGATATACCTGTGAACTCCGTTTCACAATTACCCACTTTACCCATCGGAAACCCGGGAAGTATTGCAACGGGTAATACACAAAGAAAATTAACCGATCGCTTTGTATCCTACTTTTTGAATGCAGGATATGTACTGAACCAACGCTATCTGGTGAATCTTAGCATTCGAAAAGATGAGTCCAATATTTTCGGAGTTAATGCCAATCAAAGAGGGGTACCACTATGGTCAATGGGGCTGGGATGGAATTTGCATAAAGAGTCATTCATACAAAAGTTAAAGTGGGTGAATCAATTGAAATTAAGAACAACCTATGGTTTTAATGGCAATCTGGATAAATCAACAACAGCTTTCACCACAGCAGGTATTGGATTGGGTAGTGTGTTTGCCCAACCTGCATCTTTTATCATTAACCCTCCGAACCCCAATTTGTCTTGGGAAAGAATTGGCATGTGGAATACAGCAGTAGATTTTGCATTATGGAATCAACGCATTTCCGGATCCATTGAATACTATATAAAATCTGGTAAGGATTTGATTGGTAACAGTCCTGTTCCTACTCAAACAGGTGTAGCACAATTCAGACAAAATATCGCCAATCTGGAAACCAAAGGATGGGACCTGAATCTGCATATCCAAGCTATGCGAAAAAAATGGCGTTGGGACATTCATTTACTCTACAGTCATTCTCAGGATATTGTAACCAAATATTTAGTAACCCCGCAACAGGCTAAATCCTATCTCAGCTCAATGCCTTTAAACCCTTTGCAGGGTAAACCTTGGTCGGCTGTTTTTGCATACCCATGGGCAGGATTGAGCAGTAACAACGGGGATCCATTGGGAATCATACAAGGACAGCCCTCCAATAATTATTCTGCATTGGTGACACCGGCTTCTTTTGCCGATTTAAAATATTTTGGTTCAGGTAGACCCACTTCTTTCGGAAGTATCCGAAACGATTTATCATGGGGCAGATTTGCTTTCTCATTCAATATCGTGTATGAATGGGGATTTTACTTTAGAAGATCCTCTGTTGCTTATAACACACATTACAGCAGCATGATACAATATGGCAACCTCGTACATGGTGATTACATGATGAGATGGCAAAAGCCGGGAGACGAAAAAAATACACAGGTTCCTTCCAGGGTGTATCCGGCAGTTCCGGCAAGAGATGAGTTCTACCAATACGCAGAAGTTTTGGTTGAAAATGGAAACCATATTCGATTAAGAGATACGCGACTCTCTTATGATTTACCTGTTCATAAATGGCAAAACAAAATCATTAAAAGAGCACAACTGTATGGCTATATCAACAATATAGGCATCATTTGGAGAGCCAATCAACAGGGCATCGATCCCAACCACGTTACCGGAAATCCTACACCAAGGTCTTATGCCTTAGGTATCAATGTTGATTTTTAACCCTCAAAAAAAAGATCATGAAAATAAAAAACATCATTACCATCCTATATATTTCTACCATCGCATGGATGACTTTCGCTTGTTCAAAAAAAGAATTTTTAGAAAAGAAACCCAATAGTGGTATCATCATACCCACTTCCTTGGAAGAGCTGAGATGGTTACTTGACAATACCAATATTTTTACCTTTTCACCGGGCTTGGGTGAACTCTCTGCTGATAACTATTATCTCTCCTCTACCAACTGGTTGGCTGCAAACCTATTGGAAAGAAATGCCTATAGTTGGGAGAAAGATTTGTATGCTTCAATTCGACAAAACAGTGATTGGTCTGTTCCTTACCAACAGGTATTGTATGCAAATATCGTTTTGGAACAATGTGAGAAGATCAAACCGCTCCAATCAGAGCAACCACTTTTGAATGATATAAAAGGATCCGCCTTGTTTTTGCGAGCCTATGCATTTACAAGTCTTTTACAACATTTTGCACCGGCCTATCATCCACAGACTGCAACAACACAATTGGGTATTCCGCTCAGAACAAGTACCGACATTAATAAGATTTTTACAAGGTCCTCACTGAAACAAGGATTTGATCAAGTAGAAACGGATCTAGCAACAGCAGTCAGATTATTATCTCTTCAGCAACCCATTACAGAAAAAAATCGACCTTCTAAAGCTGCTGCTTATGGTTTATTGGCAAGGGTTTGTTTGTACACCAAACAATACGATCGCGCATTACTTTTTGCAGACAGCAGTCTACAGTTGTACCGGTCATTGATAGATTACAATACCATCAGTGCAACTGCTGTCACCCCATTTCCAAGATCAAACGATGAAACCATCTACTATTGCCAGGCCAACAATTATAGTTTGTTACAAACTATTTCTGCTGTAGCATGGGCAGATACAACACTTTACCGCTCCTATGCAACCAATGACCTTCGCAGGAATATTTTCTTTAGAAGCATTTCCGGAAATGATATCGGATTCAAAAGAGGATATAGTGGAACTGTTTTTGTCTTTACCGGATTGGCAACGGATGAAATCTACTTAATAAGAGCAGAAGCCTATGCTAGGGCAGGTAATACCCAAGCAGCCATGACAGATCTTAATACTTTATTAGCCAAACGATTCCGCATAGGCACTTTTCAGCCATTGACTGCCATCAATGCAAATGATGCTTTGAACAAAGTGCTGACGGAAAGAAGAAAAGAATTGGTATGGCGTGGACATCGTTGGTTGGATCTCAAAAGATTCAATAGTGAAGGTGCATCTATTAGCTTGATTAGAGTCTTAAATGGCAATACGATCACGTTGCCACCCAATAGTCCCCTGTATACCCTGCCCATACCGGCAGAAGAAATCGAGCAAAGCCAAATTCAACAAAATCCCAGATAACCCTTTAAATCAATCATATGTATACCATTCATAAAAGCATCCTTTTAATCACTTGCTTATTTATTCTTACACAAGTAGGAAGATCA